>FWWM01009968.1_pt1 | contig 17179 bp, 7 predicted proteins | sample 2228351 | NCBI WGS metagenome assembly FWWM01 (sample SAMEA103939774, study PRJEB20133) | metagenome | reverse complement strand
GTGTCGCCTGACCGTTGGTCCGGCCGGTCTTGTGTGCGGGCCGGGGGCCGGGCGACGGTCCGTCCCGTGGAGCAGTGTGGAGGCCGTGGAGCTTCACGGCCTCCCGGGACTGCGCTCCCCCGCACCCGCGGGACCGGTGCAGGAGACACTGCTGCTCATCAGGATGCGGGGCGCCCGCTGCATCGCGGTCCGCGGCGACATCGACGGCTTCCACGACCTGCAGCAGATGCTCCGCCGACACATCCCGCAGGAACGCTGGCGCGACCGGCGGAACGCCTGAGCCGGAGCTGCTCCGGCTCAAATCTCCAGGACGGGAGGCATCACCTCGACACCCACGGGCAGCGTCAGCTCCACGGCTCCCACTGCAGCCTTCAGGAACATCTCCCTGCGGCCCCTAGTCTCGTTTTCGGGGATGCGGGTGCGGAAGCGGAGGGTGGCGGGGTCGTCTCCCGTGATGCTGCTGCCGGTCCACCCCTGCGGGAAGAGCAGACGCACCTGCTGCGCCACGGCCGGAGAAGCCTGACGGCAGACCACCTCCACCTCCTCTCCGGGCCGGGCCGAGCCCGGCACATCCACTGACAGCAGAGGCCTTGCCGGGCGCACTTCCAGCCCCTGACCGGAGATGAAGACCGGACTGCCCGCGGGCAGCGGCAGCAGCCACCTGCCGCCGGCCCGGGCCACCTGAGCGCGGTCGCCCATCAGGTCGCCAAACGAGGGCTCGCCCCGCTCCGTCCGCGCGTCCAGAGTGAGCAGGACGTCACGGTCCGGAGCCCAGATGACGGCCGTCCGCTCGCCGCCGTCCTTCGCGTAGACGAAGCAGAGCACCCCCTCGCCCATGTCCACCTCCCGGACCAGAGATGCTCCTGCCAGCGCGCGGCAGACCGTCGCGAGCGCGCGGTAGCCGGGCTTGGGGGCGAGGTCCGAATGGCGCACCACGCCGAAGTTGTGCTCATTGTAGTAGCGGTTCTCGCCGTCCTCCCGGAAGTTGTACCAGGAGATGTTCGTCTCGACCCCCGAGGCCACTGCCGACAGATAGCAGCGCGCGAGGAACTTCGCCTGGTTGCGTTCGGACAGGCCGCCGTAGAGATGAGTGGGCAGCCCCATCTCCGTGATCCAGACCGGCTTCGGGACCCCTTCCCTGCTCCCCGCAAGCGCGGCCGCGTCCTGCAGCTCTTTCACGAACCCCCGCTCGTTCAGCGTCCCGCGGTACGGATGGATGGTGAGGATGTCGAACGGCGCGCCGGCGTCCAGCACCATCCGGATGAAGCCGGAGTCTATCCCGGCCGTCGAGCAGCCGAGCACCAGGGCGTCGGGGTCGGCCTCCTTGATGGCGGCGTAGGCTGCCTTCAGCAGGTCCGCATACAGCTCCTTCGGACCGGACCAGAAGAAGATGTTGGGCTCGTTCCAGATCTCCCAGTGCTTGATGCGGTCGCGATAGCGCGTCACAAGGGCTTTGCAGAAGCGCGCGTAGTCCTCCACGCCCTCCTGAGTGTAAGGCTTCGTCCACGCGGACCAGTAGGCGATGAGGCCGTAGACGCTGATGCCGTGGCGGTGCGCGGTCTCGATGAGGCGGTCATAGTAGTCCCACGCGAACCTGCCCTTCTCCCACTCGATGCGGTGCCACTGGAACTCCTCCCGGCTCCACTTCACGCCCGCCGCGGCCGCCATCGCGGCCGCCCTGTCCATCATCCGGTATCCCTCTTCCGTCCCGGGATAGCGGTACATGTAGATGCCCATGCCGAAGGGCGAGGAGGGGTCCAGGCGCGTATCGGCCTCCAGACGCAGAGGGAGCACGGCTGTCGCGGTCAGCGGGCCGTAAAGGTGGCCCCCGGCGCGGTAGTCGAACCGGCACTCCAGGAAGGACCGGCCGGCCATCGGCTCGGTCAGCTCGAACTCGGCGATCCTGCCCGGCTCCAGCGGCAGGGGCTCGGAGCCGCTCTGCACCGGGCGTCCGGCCCAGTCCACCAGCTGCCAGTGAAGCTCGCCATCCACCTTTTCGGGCAGAAAACTGAGGGCCCGCACCCGGAAGACGCCGTTCCGGTAGACGGCCCGCCCGGAGGGTTCCAGGATGATGCCCAGCTCCCTGGGGACCGACGTCTCCACTTCCAGGGACTCCAGCGTCACCGCGGCGGAGTCCCTGGCTCCCTCCTTCCGGTCCAGGATGATGCCCGTCAGCCTCAGGGGATACTGCGGGATGCCGTCGTTTTCGCCCCCGTAGAACCGCCAGTCCTTCAGAGCGCCCATCGGGGCGGTGAATTCGAGCATACCCTCACGGTCCAGCACACCCACCACGCGGTCGAAGCTCTGGAAGTGCGAACCCAGCCGCACCCTGACCGCGTGACCCGAGCCGTCCGAGCGCAGGCGGAGCTTGAGGGACCCCGGCCGACCGTTGATGGCGATATCCGTCTGGATTCCGATGGCCGACGCGCCACGGCTGAAGTCGCAGCGAAGCTCCGGCGCCTCCCACCGGCTGGCGCCCGCGTCGCCGGCAGAGGTCACGCCCCAGCGCTCGCCGCCCCGGAAGTGCGCCACGGTGTAGGTCGCGCGGAACACGGCCGCCTCTCCGCCCGGACCGGGGAACGCGCGCACATCATCGATATACACGGCCCCCCGGGGGACCCCCGTGTTCTCCACGATTACCCCGAAGATGGCCGGAGAGCCGCGGAACACCCCGTCGTTCGCCCCGCCCCAGTGGGCGGCCCATCCGTCCAGGGAGACGGAGACCTCCTGCCAGCCGCCGTAGTCGTATTCGAAGCCCTTCTGGAACGTCTGCCCTTCCGAGTCGGTCACGCGGACGGTCATCCGGTTCGGGACGTCCTTCTTCAGCCAGAAGCGGATGTGTCCGATGTCCTTGCCGCGGGGCAGCCGGACGAAGGCGTGCACGTAGTTGCCGCCCTGGAAGTCGAAGGAAAGCTTCCCGGAGAACCGCCCGGAGCGCGCCTGCTCCGCGCTTCGCTCGAACGCTCCCCGGGCGCCCGGAAACTCCGGACCGTCGGAGAACCCCCACGCTTCGAACGCACCCGCGTCCTCGAAACCATCCTCAAAGACCGCCTGCATCTGTGTCCTCCCCGGGGTCTGCGCCGCCAGAACCAGCGCGGCGAGCACGACGCTTTTCAGGACTCTCATCCGTCACTCTCCCCGAATGTGATGACGCGGATCTCCCGCGGCTGCAACTCGACGTCGCCTTTGAAGGCCGGCCTTCTTCCCGGCCCGCCCTCCGGAAACACCCGGACCGGCACGCGCACCCGCCTCTCCCCGGTGTTGAACAGCAGCACCCTGCCGTGGAAGAGGGTCGCCAGCACGCCGGACCGTCCGCCCGCATCCACATACGCCCTGCCGGGCAGGGCGGAATACCGGCACAGGTGCCGGTGGAAGTGCGCCGCCACGGCAGCGCGTCCGGCGGCCGGCCGTAAAGACATCTCCGGCAGGGACAGGATGAATCCCTTCCCCACCCTGCGGGACCGGGCCTCCCAGATTCTGCGCCATCCTTCCGCCTCGCCGTCAATGCCTCCGGGCATCCCGGCTGCGCCGGATGACGGATGACCGTCCGAGGACGGCCACTCCGGCGGCGGCGGACCGTTCACCGTGCTGCCCGCCGGAGCGAGCAGGATGAGCAGGCCGCCCTCCTCCACCCACTTCCGGACGGCGGCGAACGCCCGCACGTCCAGCGGGTCCGCTTCCACGGCCACCAGCGTCCGGATGCCCAGCCGTTCAAGGGCTCCGTCGCGCAGCATCCGGTCGTCCACCACCTCGTAGTCGGCGTACGGCCGCAGAGCGTCGGCGGTCTCCAGAGTCTCCTTCGGCCACCCCTGCTCCGGCCGCAGCCAGTGGTGCGCGGTGGGGAGCCAGACGGCGAGCGAGCAGACCGGAGCCTCCCCCGTCAGCACGTCGCCGTAGCGCGCGAAGACGGCGCGGGCGCGGTCCAGGTTCTGAGGATAGTCGAACCAGGTCTGCGTGCCGTTGGAGGCATCCATCCAGATGCGGGCGACCTGCCTCTCCGGAGGGACATCGCCGGGAGGCTCGGTGTAATACGGGACGCCGTAGGCCCGGCACGCGCTGGACACCCTCCGGGTGGCGAAGTAGCCGATGTCGCCCGGGCTCTGCACCGAGAGCCCCAGGCGCGCCGCCTCCGCGATGAAGCGGCTCTGGTCGTTGCCGTACGGCAGGGCCTCGCTTCCGTAGCCCAGGCTGATGGTAATCTCCTTCTCCGGGAAATGCCGGCGCACGACAGCCGCCGACCGGCTCAGAAAGTCGCGCCAGCAGTCGTTGTACCAGCCGGCGAAATCCAGCCAGCGGCGGCGCGAGACTTCGTCCCGGCGCCAGTGCTCCGATGGCAGCGTGACATCCGGCGGACGAACGTCCCCTTCGTGCCGGAAGTCCGTCCCCCAGGCTGCGTTCAGCCGCTCCAGAGCGCCGTAGCGCTCCAGGAAGAAGCGGCGGAAGGCGGCGAGAGCGTGCTCGTCCCCGCACCAGTATCCGGGCTTCGCCGCGGGCTGCGGCCGGAGCCAGGACGTCATCCCCGCGCAGTAGCCCACCTCCCCGTATTCGCTCGGCATGGCCAGCCGGATGAAGTCGACGCGTCCGCCGGCCGCGCCGGCCAGCCGCCGGTAGAACTCCTCATACAGCTCCAGAGTGAAGGGGTTCCACAGGGAAAGCTGGGGAACCGTCTCGCCGGTCCCGAGGTTGCGGTACCAGACGCAGCGCGGGTCGCTCTCGAACCACTTCGGCGGGAAGTGCAGCCACGCGAAGACGTGCCATCCCAGCCCGTCCTTCTCCAGCACCTCGCGATTGCGCAGGTAGAACGAAAAGTCCCAGACACCCGGCTCCTTCTCGATGAGGCACCAGGCGAGATAGTCGCACATCGACGTCACGCCGCAGCGCCTCAGCAGGGCGTTCTGCTCTGGAGCGGCCCCGGAGAACTGCCCGGCCCCTCCCGTCCCCCAGCAGGCCATGAACTCCGAGACGCTCAGGTTCCCGGAGCAGAAGCGGATGCGCGGGCGGAAGGGCTCAGCAGTCACGTCTCCTCCGGAGGGGGCGCAGAGCGCCGCGGCGGCGGCCGCAAGAGCCGCCGCGAACGAAAGAGTCAGACCGGCACGGGTCCTGCCAGCCACCTCTACTCGGGCTTCTTCACGACGACCCTGGGAAGCCAGGCGTCGAAGTGGTAGGGACGTCCCTCCCACACGCAGTACAGGTCGCAGTAGGCCCGGATGCGCTTGCGCATGTCGGTCCGCTCGATGGTGTCCAGAGCCGGGTCGTAGGTCACCTCGTACTCCAGCGTGACCGTCTCCCCCGGACCGATGGTCTCGGGAGGAGCCTTCCCGATAAGCTTCGCACGCACCAGGTGCTCCGAAGACGGCTGGGCGTGGGTGTGCAGCGCGCCCTGGACGAAGGCGAACGCATAGCCTCCCGGAGCGTCCTTCTCGCTCTTCTCGGACAGGCTGAAGCGGCAGTGCGTCATCGGGCTTTTCTCGCGGTTGGTGAAGGTCACCGTCACCCGGTAAGGGGTGTCCGCCGTCACCTCCGGCACCTTCCAGTCCGGCTGACGCTGAACGTACGAGACCATCTTCAGGTCGGCGTGCAGCTTCGCCTCGAAGCTGTGCTTCGGGATGTAGGGAGGGAAGGCATAGACCGTGTCACCCTTGGGCTTTCCGTCGATGTCGATGAGCCCCCACGGACGCAGGATGGGCTTCAGATAGTCCGGGTCCGACGTCCCGATGAAGTATCCGTCCAGAAGGAACCCCTTCAGATTCCCCTGCTCGTCGTACTGAGCCTTTCCCCGCTTCTCCCAGCCGCGGCCTCCCCAGTGGTCGTTCAGCACGAAGTAGGTCGCGCCCAGCACCCATTTCGGGTCGTACATCCCGGGACGCGGGGTCGTCAGATTGCGCCACCCGTCCAGCACGCTCTGGCGGTAGTGCTCGATCTCTGCGTCGGTGTACGGCCGGCTGCCGCCGCGCCACCGCCTGTCCTTCTCGATGGAATCGGGCAGTGGGAAGGGCGACCACCCCTCCGTCAGCACGATGGGGATGTGGGTATCTCCCATCGCGTCCATCCCCTCGCGGGCCTCGATGATCTGCTCCATGTCCACGTGCGAGCCTCTCGGCCCGTAGGCGTGGATGGCCAGGATCTCGAAATGCCCCTTCGCGCCGGCGGCGTACAGCGCTCCGATGTGGTCCCTGTCGGTGTAGCACATCTGCCCGATCATCAGGCGGTTGTCCGGGTGGGCCTTTTTCATCCCGCGATGGATGGCCTTTACCGGGTCCATATAGAAGTGGTGCCAGTCCGGATAGTGCGGGCGGTAGGTCTCCGGAGCCACCAGGTCCCGCTCGTTGCCCCCGCACTCGAAGATGGTCACTCCGAACTTCTCACGGGCGAAGCGGCAGGCCGCCTCGGCCCACTTCTCCAGGTAGCTGTTGTAGGTCTCGCGGTCCTTGAACTGAAGGTCGGCCATCCACCCCCCGAAGTGGACGAGGTGGCAGATGACATATTTCTGCTTCAGCTCCCACGGGTCCGGGACCACCTTCGAGAAGTCGTACGTGTGCTTGCCGTCCACCGGCGGATTCGGCTCGGTCTCCGCCCAGCTGATGCCGAACCCTCCCATATTGGCCCCGGACTGCTCGATGTAGGCGCGTCGGATGGCCGACCAGGTGCCGACATCGTCGCAGTCCTGCCCCGGGTCGCAGCCGGGGTCGGCGAAGCGCAGCCAGAATCCCTCCGGGACCTCTCCCCGGCGGGGCATCTCCTTCGGAGCGTGGCTGCGGACGAATTCGGCGGCCTCCTCCGGAGAAGGGGCACGGTCGAACTGGGCGAGGACGGGGACGGTCCCCGCCGCGATGAGGAAGGCTGCCGCTGCCCAGATGCAGACAGCCTGCTGGGTGAGTGTCATGTCTGTCCTCCCGGTACTGTTCGCAGGCGCGCCGCCCCCCGGCCTCCCGGCTCGCGGAAGACCGCGCCCGGCGGGCGGCGTCAGGATAATGGGAATGCTTCGACCGGGCAGGCGCCGGAACCTTCCACCCGGGCGAGTTCAGGACCGGTCCGCGGCGATGATGCGCCGCACCTCGTCGCGGTACAGCTCCATCAGGCGCCGGGTGACGGGGCCCGGCCGGGGAGCGGCGAACTCGCGCTCCCCCACCCTTTTGACCGGCACAAGCTCCCAGGTGGAGCTGGTGATGAAGACTTCGTCCGCCTGCAGAAGGCGCTCGGGAGGATAGCGCCCCTCCTCGACGGCGATGCCTCCGCGCGGGGCCACCCGCAGGACCAGCATCCGGGTCAGTCCGTCCAGGATGCCCAGCTCCAGCGACGGCGTGTACAGTCTGCCGTCCTGCACCCAGAAGATGCTCGCCGCCGTCGCTTCGCCCACGGCCCCGTCCGGTGTCAGCAGGAGGGCATCCTGACAGCCCTCGTCGAGCGCCAGACGCCGCGCGATGATCTTGGACACGATGCCGGTGTGCTTCACCCCGCGCAGGGGGCTTTCCGGGTCCACCCGGAACGGCGAAAGCGCCAGCGAGAATCCATCCCCGTAGTCCCGGGGCGGCAGAGGCCGGGCCATCACGAGGAGCACGGGGCGGCAGGGCTCCAGAGAGGTCCAGTCGTCGGGAAGGACGCCCCGCGTGAGGGTGATGCGCAGATAAGCCTCCTGCAGCGCGTTCGCCCGGATGACGCAGTCCACGGCTTTCCGTATGAGCCCGTCCTCCGGGACAGGCATCCGCAGGACCTGGGCGCCTCTCCTCAGGCGCTCGATGTGGTGGTCCAGCAGGAACGGGACGCCGGAATAGACCCGCAGGGTCTCGTAGAGGCCGTCTCCGTAGAGCAGGCCGCGGTCCAGCGCGCTGACGGCGGCCCGTCCGGCCTTCACGGGCCCGTCGTCCAGCCAGACGGTCCCCCAGATGTCATCCAGACTGCTCTGTCCGCGCATCATCCCGCTGCATCATGACGCCCGTCGCCCGGCGGCGCAACAGCCTCAGACGGCGCGGGCCCCGCCTGAGGCGGGGCCCGCCGGGCATCTCCGGAGCACGGCCCGGAGCCGTCATTCAAGCAGGCGCCACTTTCCGCTGCCTTCCAGATACAGGACGCCCTCCCCGAAGGACAGAGACGGGTAGCCGTAGACCTCCGCCAGAGCGCCCACCGGCGGCCGGGTCCAAGTGGACTCGTGCGTCACCCGGAGTCCGCCCGGCAGCGAACCGTCATCGATGATGAACGATGTGGAGTCCGGATGCGACACCACCCTGCCCGTCGTCCGGACGTAGAGCCCGACATTGTTCAGTCCCCTTCTCCCCGGGGCCCCGGCCTGTCCGGACCCTCCGGGACCGGGCACGAGGAAGAAGTCGGTGCCCACGACCTCGTTGTTGCGCAGCAGGAGGGGACGCGGAGGAGCGGCAGTCCCGGTGATCTCCACCACCGGCTCCAGCACCCTGCGCTGCCCCCCGGACAGCCGTCCCATCACGCCGGTCACGTTCACCAGCTTCCCCTTCTCCAGGTCGATCGCCGGCAGAGACCCCGACAGGCTGGAGACAAGGATGCCCGAGGAGCGGTCCGGCTCCTGAATGTAGAAGAAGTAGAACGACGCGTCCCGGCTGGCCACCTTTCCGGTGAGGCGCACCCAGGTCCCGTCCGGAAGCATCTTCGCCTCCGCGATGCGCGTCGCCCCGTTCACCGCCCGGATGCCGTCCGACACGCCGACAGGACCCCACTCGCCAGCGTGGTTCCTGGCCTGGACGTAGATGTAGTAGACCGTGCCGTTCTGGAGCGAAAGCCCGGTCTCGGTCATGGACCGGGTCCCTCCGGACACGGTCTTCCACGGGACCACGTAGCCGGAGCCGGGGTCGGAGGGCGAGGTGCCGATGGCGTAACGGTAGTGGCGGATGCCCGACTCCGCGTCCTCCGCAGCGGTCCAGGAGGCTGAAAGCCGGGTGCTGTCCGTGGTGAAGTCTCCCTCATCCGTCACGGTCACCGACGACGGACCGGTGTAGTCCACATACCCCCAGATCTCCTTGACCCCTCCGAGGGTGGCATCGTAGTATGCGATCTTGATGTGGGAACCCCTGATGCCGATGCAGGCCCTCTGGCCGACGTCGCCTGCGGAGTCCAGCCTCCTGATGTCCCAGCCCGTCCCGTTGAACCAGGCATACTTAAGGTCCCCCTGGCCGCGGTCGTAGTATACGATATGCGGATTGCCGGCCGAGTCCAGCGCCAGGCTGGTGAACTCGCCCACGTTCCCGGAATCCACCGTGACGATGGACCATGAGCCGGCCGGCCCGCGGGCGTATTTCAGGGCACGGTTGGTGCGGTCATAGTAGCTGATGTGCGGCCGGTTGGAGCTGTCATAGGCCAGGGAGGAGTATTCTCCGACGTCTCCCGCGCTGTCCACCACATAGAGCGCCCAGGTCCCCAGCGCGCTGACACGGGACGCGAACTTCAGGTCGCGGTTCGTCACGTCCCAGTAGCTGATGCGGGGCTCTCCGCCCGTGTTCAACGCAAGCGAGGTGTCATACCCGACGATGCCCGCAGAGTCCACCACATTGATGGTCCACCCGCTCCCCGTCCGCCGCGCGTATTTCAGGTCCCCGTTCGTGGCGTCGAAATAGGAGATGTGGAGCGTGCCGCCGGTCTCCGCGACGATGCTGTTGTACTGCCCCACATCGGCGGACTGGTCCACCACTTCGTAAGGCCACGAGTAATAGGGGTTGTGGATGCCGGGCCAGGTCTTCTGCGCCAGCAGCAGGCGCCGCGCGCCCGGCCTGTCCTCATAGACGCTGGCATACCAGGAGCCGGCGTATTCCGCGCCGTCCACGTCGGCGTGCAAGTCCTGAAACGGTCCTCTGGTCACGCACGCGTCATCGCCGAACGTCATGCCGCCGGGCGGGAGGAACACGAATCCGGAGACGTAGAGGAGGAGGCTCTGCATGGACGCGTTGTTGTAAAGCACTCCCATGCCGTCCCTGCTCATGGCGACCACCGTGGAGCCCATCTGGCCGGGCGAATCCACAACCTGCGACACCACCACACCCGAACCCGACCCCGTGATGGTGTAGTAGCTGAGGCATCCCGAGCGGCCCGGCACGTTGCCCGCGTAGGCGACCCCCAGCCTGCTCGCGCTGTCGAAGGCCAGGGCCAGCTGGTGAATCGGCGTGTAGAGGTCAGGGGCAATGTCCGTGCGATGCCAGACTCCCCCGATGCGCCGGTGGATGCTCGCGCCGTCGCCGCTGGAATAGCCCACCGCTATGGTGCCGTTCGGAGCGACGGCTACCGAGACGTTCGGGAGACCGTACCACGAGAAGAAGGACAACGCCGGAGACACCGTCTCGAAGACCCAGCCGGAGGCTGTCTGGAAGGCGATCTTCACCCTGCTGGCCGCCCTGTCGAAGTAGGCTATGTAGCGCCGGTTGGAACTGTCCATGGCGATGGCGTTCCGCGAACCCGCGTCTGCCGAGGAGGAGTCCACCGTGATGAAGATCCAGGAAGACCCGGACTTGTAGGCGTAGCGGATGCTCCGGAACTCCGTGTCGTAAAAGGAGATGTTGGGGACGTCCGTCGTGCTGAGCGCGAGAGAGCACCAGCCGTGGGTCTCGACAGAGGTGATGACCCCGTCCAGCAGGGGAAGAGTCCGGACGGTCTCCACGCTCCAGGAGCCCGAGGAGCTGCGGACAGCGTAGCGCAGAAGCAGGTTGGAGCCGGTCCGTTGGATGTATGCCATCCGCGGCTGGCCATCCGAGCCCACCCGGATGGAAGGGGTGCCGGAGATCTCTCCCACAAACTCCCGCTGCCAGGTCCCGCTCTTCCTGGCCACATACTGGTTCCCCGTCACTCCGATGTGGACGTCGCCCGCTGCGTCCACCACCAGCGAGGTTGTGGCCTCCTTCAGATAGGACGCCCCGTCGTAAAGGGGCGTGATGGACCAGGCAGTGCCCGTCCAGCGGGCGTATTTCAGGGAATACGCGTTGTGGGTCTCCACATATGTGATGTGCGGGCGGTCCAGAGAGTCGAAGGCAAGAGCGACCTGCGCGCCGAGCGTGTATTCCCTTCCCCAGGGAGCTCCCGGCAGATGCTGCAGATTCACGGATATCGGCCTGGGGTCTTCAAATGACACACGGGGAGCCGGCGTGGCAGCTCCGGCGGCCAAGATGGCCAGGCAGAGAACGAAGCAGAAACGAAGCACGGGGACACCCTCCACAGACGCAAATGCGACCCGGTATCAGCCTACACTCTGATTATCCGGCATACTTTCCGCCCTGTCAACCCGCAAATATACCGGGTCGCCGGGTCTGTCTTTGCCCGGCGGCAGAATGGCCTGCACTTCGCAGGAACAAGGCAGGACCGGGCCGAAGGGCTCCCCGAAGGCTCCCGGAAGACGGGGGAGCAAAAGACGGACCGGAGGCAGGACGATGAGGAGCGACTCGGAACGGCTGCGGCAGCTGGACGGGCAGGCGGTGGACATCGCCCCGTTCGGGGAGATGAGGTTCTGGACGGGGGCGGATGCGCTGTCCATCGAGGGTCACGCGCTGCAGGCGGCGGGCGGCGCCTGGCGTCCCGTGGACGTGCCGGAGCAGGGTGGGCCGCACCTGGGTCTGGAATGGGACATCCCGCGGCAGTTCCGGGAGGTGCGGGTGCATTACGCCGCCCTGGCCGCGGACCCGCAGGCGGTCCGGCTGCAGTACTGGAACCACAACTGGCCGGCCAGGTGGGCGGGCGGATGGACCGCCATCGACGACCCGCACAACGGCCGGTGGGTCACCGCGCATGGCGAGGTGGAGGTGGACGGCACGGCCGTCCTCTTCAGATTCGACCCGCTGGACATCACGGAGCTGGAGCGCGCCGAGGACTTCGCGGTGACCTGGCGGCAGAGCTATCGCATCCGTCTGCTGTTCCCCAGAGGCCCGCTACCCGCCGTCCGCCGGATGGAGGTCCTCTCCACGTCCGTCTGGAGGACGGAGACGCTGCACATCCTGGCGGAGGACCCCGCGTGGCTGGAGGGCGAGGTGACCGCGGCGAACGGATATGTGCTCTCGGTGCGCAGGCTCGAGGGGATGCTCGAGGTGGAGGTGCTGGCGGCCGATTGCGCGAGCCAGACGGACCCGAAGCTCCTCCCCGTCCCCCCCGACCGCACGGTGCTCACCCTGACCGCCGGACCGGGCCGGGTCTCGTTCGCCGTGGACGACCTCTCCGGCGGGCAGCCTCTTTGGCTGCCGCACTGCGCCGTAACGGTCCGCCGGGCCGGAGGAGCGGAGGCGCCCGTCCGGCGCACGCTGCCGCGCCCGGTCCACGACCTCATCTTCGACGAGCCGGAGCAGACGCTGGAGCGGGCGCGCCGCGAGATACCCGGGCTGGTGAAGACCCGGCAGGGACGCTACGTCCCCCTGGGGTGCGAGGGGAACAGGCTCGAGGCAGCCCTTCGCTACAACGGGGACCTGTTCCTGGACAAGCGTCATATGAAGGTGACCGGCCGCGATACGGCGCGGCTGCTCTGGCCGGGACTGCGCATCGAGTTCCGGTTCCCCACCATGGACCCTCCCGACTTCCGGGAGCGGGAGGACGCGGTGGAGCAGAGCGCGCTGGACGGCTGCCTGCCTGTGTACACCAGCCGCTGGGTGGACCGCTATGTGGAGTTCCGGAAGACCGACTTCGCCGCCCTTCTTCTGGAAGGACCGGAACACGCGGAGCGCAAACGCGGAGACGAGCCGGTCTGCGTGTTCTCGCGGGTCCAGGTGCGCAATATCAGCGAGGAGCCCGTCACCGCGCTGTTCTGGATGGTCATCGAGGAGCCGGAGGTCCTGGAGGTCCGGGACGGGTCCGTCCGCGCCACGGCCCGCATCCGTGCGGAGCGGTGGCCCTGGCACCGCGAGGCCATCGAGCAGCAGTGGACCACCCAACGCTACGACAGTCCGAGGCTCCGGGCGCAGTTCGATCTGAAAGGCAGGGGCGCGCTGCGCGCCGCGGCGCTTCCGGGCGGGCCGCGGCATCCGGGCTGGCTCCCGGACGCCGTGCTGGTGGAGGTGCCCCTCGGCCCCCGCGACTCGCACACCTTCGACCTGAAGATCCCACTGGTCACGTTCACGGGAGAGGACGGTCTGACGCAGCTGCAGGCCGCGGACTTCGACGCGAAGCTGGAGGAGATGGTCTCCTACTGGCGGGCCAGGATCGAGGCGGGAGCGCGCATCACCCTGCCCGACCGTCTGGTGACCGATTTCGTCAAGGCCACCATCCCTCACGTGGCCATCACGGCCGACCGGGACATCCGCTCCGGGGAGTGGCTGCTGCCCGCGGCCACCTACACCTACAACGTCTGCGCCAACGAGGCCATGCACCAGGTGCGCTCGCTGGACATGCGCGGCTACCACGCCGAAGCGCGGCGCTACCTGATGCCCTTCGTCCGGTGCCAGGGCAGCCGCCGGCTGCACGGCAAGTTCCGCACTCAGGAGGGGGTGCTGCACGGCCTGCGCCTGTCGGACGACCACGACTACCAGACGTTCAACTACAACCTGGACCACGGGTTCGTGCTGTTCGCGCTGGCGGAGCATTACCTCCTGACCCGGGACCGGCGGTGGGCCCGCTCCGTGGCCGGCAACCTGGTGGCCGCGTGCGACTTCGTGACGCGGGAGCGGCAGTATACGATGAAGACGCGTCCGGACGGCTCTCCCGTGCCGGAGTACGGCCTGCTGCCGCCGGGCCATCTGGAGGACAACCCGGAGTGGCTCTACTGGTACGCCGTGAACGCCTACTGCTTCCGAGGGATGGATGCGGCGGCAAGGGTGCTTCAGGAGATCGGGCACCCGGAAGCGGACCGGGTGGCCGCGGACGCCGCCGCCTATCGCGAGGACCTAAGACGCTCGATGCGGCTTCATATGGAGCTCAGTCCCGTCGCCCGGCTGCTGGACGGAAGCTGCATCCCGTTCACTCCCACCCGCGCCAGGCTGTTCAGCCGCGACCTGGGATGGATACGGGACAGCCTGTACGGCCCCATCCACGCCATCGAGTGCGGCGTGCTGGACCCGCTGGAGGAGCAGTCCACGTGGGTCCTCAAGGACAGTGAGGACAACGTCTTCATCAGCAAGCTGCGCGGCAGGCAGGTGGACATCCCGCGATACTGGTTCAGCCAGGGAGGCAACACCATCCAGAGCGGGCTTCTGCCGATGGCGATGGTCTACGTGAAGCGCGACGAGCCGAAGCACGCCGTCCGCTGCCTGCTGAACGCGTTCGCACAGAACATCTATGAGGATGTGCGCTGCTTCACGGAGCATCCCGTGGAAGCGTTCGGTCTGGGACGGGGACCGTTCTACAAGACGCCGGACGAGTGCTGCTGGGTGAACTGGCTGCGGCACGTCCTGCTCAGCGAGATCGGATACGATGCGCTCCGGCTGGCACCGGCCGTCCCGCTGGAGTGGCTTGCGGACGGCTGCACGGTGGAGGCCTCCCGGATGCCCACCTATTTCGGGCCGGTGAGCCTGAGGATCGAGTCGCGGCTGGCCTCGGGCGAGATGCGGGCCGTCATCCAGCCGCCCCGGAGGAACCCGCCGTCCCGGCTGGAGCTCCGGCTGCGCCACCCGGAAGGGAGGCCTGTCCGGAAGGTGGATTCGGAAGGAGGCCGCGTCTCCGAAGTGGACCGGAAGAGGAGCCTGCTCCGGCTGGAGCCCTCCGGCTCCGGCAGGATGATCGTGACCGCCCGCTTCTGAAGCGACGCTCATCCGGCCGGGGCTGCTCGGCCCCGGCCGCCGGGCGTCACGGGAAGGATGTCACCACCGTGATGTCCGCCGGAGAACCGAGCCGCGGCGCGGGTGCGGTCCTGCGTCTGAAGGCGGGGCCGCGCGCTTGTTGAAACAGGCGCCGGAGCACACCCCGTCCGGCCGTGGTATCATGGCGGCAGGCCGCGAGGAGAACGCCGAGACATCCGGAGATCCCTGAATGCGATTTCGAACCGTCAGCCGTCCGTCAGTCCCTGCGCTCGCGCTGCTGCTCGCCCTGTGCGCCTCTGCGGCGGCGCAGCCGATGCCGGAGCGCACCCTCATCGCGAGGGAGGGCAAGGGGTATCTCGAGCGCGTCGGGACCCAGCTGGTGCTGCACCTGAAAGGCACTCCGGAAGAGATGGGCCGCCAGCACGGGGCGCTGCTGAAAGACGACATCGCCGCCCTGCTCGGCAAGCTCGAGAAGCATCAGATGGTGCAGATGGGGCCGATGGCGGATTTCGCGAACGCCTCGTTCGACGGCGTCTGGAAGACGCAGCTGCCCCACATCCCTGAGCGCCACGTGAGGGAGCTGAATGCTCTGGCGGAGGCCGCAGGCCAGCCCTTCGAGAAGCTGCGGCGGGCGAACACCGTCCCGGAGTTCTTCCACTGCAGCGGCTTCGCGGTCTTCGGGAAAGCCACCCGCGACGGTCGCCTGCTGCACGGGCGCGTCCTGGACTACGGCGTCTCGATGGGGCTGCAGGACCACAACGTGGTCATCATCGCCGAACCGGACGGGTTCATCCCGTTCGTCACGGTGGGGTATGCGGGATTCGTCGGCTCCGTGACCGGGATGAACCTGAAGGGCATCGGATTCGGAGAGATGGGGGGCAGCCGACCCGGAAAATGGGACGGCACCCCGATGGCCATCCTGATGCGCAGGGGACTGGAGGAAGCCGACTCGCTGGAAAGCGCCGTCTCGCTCTTCCGGAACGCCCGGAGGACCTGCGAGTTCTACTACGTCATCTCCGACGCCTCCATCCCGTCCGCCGTCGCCATGCGCGCGACGCCGGAAAGCCTCGAGATCCTCCGTCCCGGAGAGAGCCACCCGCTGCTGGACTATCCCATGGAGGATGCGGTGCTGCTCTCGGAAGGCGAGCGGTACCGGCTGCTGGCGCAGCGGGTCCGGGAGCGACACGGGAAGATCGGGCCGCAGGAAGCTATCGAGCTGATGAGGCGGCCGGTCGCGATGGAGCAGAACCTGCACAACGTCCTGATGTCTCCCGGCACCGGGGAGATGTGGGTGGCGCACGCGGACTCTGACGGCAGCCCGGCGAGCGAACGGACTTACACCTATCTGGACATCCAGGAGTTGATGAGCCGGATGCCGGATTCCCGCTAGAGCGGGCAGCCGGCGCAGGCAAGTAAGCATCCGCCGCCGGACGGGAGGCGGTCCCATCGGGAGCGGAAAAGACAAAGGAGCAGGGGTCGTGTCAGGAAGCGCAATCTTTGCAGCAGCGGCCGTCGCGGTGCTGGCCGCGTGCTGCGCCGGGGCTGAGCCGGCGGGCCTGCCGGACTGGAGCCGGCTTCGCAACCCAATGCTGGAGTATCCGGACTGGTCCATCAAGGACTACGCCTGCGCATACCAGGACGGGATGTTCCATCTGTTCTTCTCGGCATTCTACGAAGACCGCGGCCGCGTGCGAAGCCACGTGGTCCAGGTGACCACTCCCGATTTCCGGGAGTTCTCAGAGCCGCTGATGAACCTGGACGGGCGCGAGGACGGCTGGATCGGGATGTGCAGCCCGGACCTGGCCCGCATCGGGGATGTCTGGCATCTGTGCTACAACTCGTGGGGCGATAAAGAGGGCGCGCCCAATCAGCTCTTCTACCGCAGCAGTTGCGACCTGCGGTCCTGGAGCCCGGAGCGCCAGCTCGCGGCGAACCTGACGAAGGGCATCCGGGCCATCGATGCCGCCGTCGCCCCCTGGCAGGGCCGGGTGGTCCTGTTCTGGAAGGAGGTCCAGACCACGCGGTGCGCGATTTCCGATTCCATGGACGGGGAGTTCCGCCTCATTGGGGACGGACTGCCGAAAATGCGGATGAGAGACGGGCGCGAGGTCCCTTGGAACGAGAACTATCAGCTGCTCTTCATCGACGGGAAGTGGCGCCTGCTGGTGAGTACGAAGACCGACGATAGCCATATGTTCCCGGTGCTTTATACCATGCAGGGGGATGGCAGCCGGGAGGAGGACTGGCTGAGGTGGGTGGACGGTCACCGCATCGAGGTGGCCGTGGAGGAGTTCAATACGCGCGACAGAGCGAACGCTTCGGCCATTGTGCTCCCCGGCAGGATGGCGGACGGCTTCTGGTATCTGCTGTATGCCGGGAACTCGGAGGGTCAGACCTTCCTGAAGAGGGGGCACAACAGACTGGGCATCTCCCGCTCCCGGGACCTGGTCCGGTTCTCGAAACCGCGGGTCATCCTTCGCCCCTCTCTCCCCTGGGAGGGAGGCCGGGCCCGGACC
>FWWM01009967.1_pt1 | contig 17180 bp, 13 predicted proteins | sample 2228351 | NCBI WGS metagenome assembly FWWM01 (sample SAMEA103939774, study PRJEB20133) | metagenome | reverse complement strand
CGAGATGCAAGGCTTGTTTCACTCCATTGGACTCGCCGTGTAATCTCATCCACAATCTTTTGTCGTTATTGGCACTCTAAGCGCCTAAAGGTCTCCGGGTGGACGCACAAGTTGTCAGTGGCGATTAGAGAAATCCACAGATGGCGCGGATTTCTAACCCTCTCCCAAAGGGATAGGGGAACAGTGCCGTTTGCAACATATCCCTCTCCCGGTGGTGGGGGAACAACGCCGTTTTCAAGACATCTCCCCCCTCTCCCTGTGGGAGTCCCCTACGAGAAGGAGCCGGGGGCGTTGCGCTGAGCGTTCGCCTGAGCGCTCACGCCGAAGGCCGCCGGGTCAAGTTTATCGAGACCCGCCGGGTCGAGTCGCTGGGTCGAGTTCATCGAGACCCGCCGGGTCGAGTTTATCGAGACCCTGTCGAGACCCAGTCGAAGCGTGAGGAAAAAGCATGCAACTCTTCGAATGTGACATTGTCAAAGTAGTTACAAATTGTGATACAATTCGATTGCTTGACCGTAGGATTTGTGTGTTTTAGCCGCCAAACCTCACGCAGGTGGGCGGTTTTTTCTTACCCCTCAGGAGAAGAGTAAAGTATGGAATCAAAGCTCTATGTCGGAAATCTTTCTTATGGCGCGACCGAAGACCAGTTGCGCGAACTCTTTGCGCAGGCCGGCACTGTGGCGTCGGCTAGTGTGATTACCGACCGGGAAACAGGCAGGTCGAAAGGCTTTGCCTTTGTGGAGATGAGTAGTGCCAGCGAGGCCGAGAAGGCTATCCAGATGTTCAATGGCTACTCACTCGACGGCCGTGACTTGCGCGTGAGCATTGCCCGGCCGCGCGAGGAACGCCCGCGCGGTTTTGGCGGCGAGCGTCGCGGAGGCAGAGGTGGCTATGGCAGCGGCCGCGATCGCCGCGGCGGGGGCGGTCAGCGCAGATATTGATCAGACTTTATCTGTAATAAGCCATTTTGTAATTTTATCCACAAATGAGCGCAGATTTTGCCGATTTTTTGGCCCAATCTGCGTCATAGTGCGGGTTGGCCGCAACCAAACGCGAAATGAATTTCGCCCTATAACATTTTCGCGTTCGATCCAAATCTTGGACGGTAATATATAGCGTCCCCTTTAGAAGGCTGTAGATTATTACGGCTATCTTGTTTTGTCCACAAAAGACCGGCTCTATGCCGGTCTTTTATTAGAGGTCAAATGGGTCGCAAAGCGGCTCCCGTGGTTGTTTTGGGTCAATGATAAGTCGTAACTACTCAGCCACTTTCGCAAATACCGCAAATACAGACCCTAAAGGTCTTTTCCGCCCATCGAAAGGCTGAATTCACGGGAAGGTCAGGCTTGAAACACATTTTCGATTGCAAAGGAGACCTTTAGGGTCTTGACCTGAGCAGTTACCGCAATTTTATGAAACGCCTGATCCGCTAAGGTGCATAACTCCAGCAAGGAAGCCAGGACATGGGTTCGCTCGAAGCGGATTGAATGTTCTTGCAAAAAGGCTTTGAGATATTTTTCCGCACACTGTTGGCAATGGAAACAGGCGGTATCTACGATGGGGACTTCTCCAGCATGGAGCAGGAGATCGGCGCTGAAATAGTCATTGTCAGCCTTGGCGATCCACTCTTTGGTGATCTCGTTCATATAAGACTTTTCCCTTTTCAAGGATGTCGATCAAGAACCAATCGCCCAATTTCTTGCGTTTCTCTATACCTCTTTCGAGCGTACAACGATATCCAACCCAAAAGTGATGGTGGGCAGCGACTTCCTGATTTCAAGGGAAGTTTGCAGTTCTCCTTTGGGCGTGTCCATGACGACCAGTAAATCTACGTCGCTCCATGCTGTTGGCTTCCCATAGGCATAAGAGCCAAAAAGGATAATTTTGTCAGGGGAGAATTTGTCGGCGATATGGTTTGCAATAGCGCGGATAGTTCGCATGGGAATTCGCTTGCGCTGGTAAACCGGCGGGACGTTGAACACAGATTGGGCTTCCATGTAGCGAATTATATCTGTAATTTATCCCCAGGGAGGAAAAACGTCCCGTCGGCCGCCGGCTCGAAAGGTAGGACATCGGCGACGGCCTCCAGGTCGAGCGGGCCGTAAATGTGCGGGAATAAGTCCCCGGCGCGGACGTGGGAGTCGGCGGGCGGTTCCCACCTGAGTTCACTGGTCAAGCACGCTGGCTCGATGACCAGCAGGACCAGCCCGCTTTGGCCGCGATAGAAAGCGTTGGCCACCTCCAAAATTTGGGAGGGCGTCGAACAATGGATGAAGCCTTCCGTGAGCAGGCTGTCGGCGCGGTAGAGGCCTTCTTGCACCGCGGCAAGCCAGGCGGAGCGAGAGGCGATGTGGAGAATGGGGGTATTAGGTGTCATGTGCCAAGTTTCATGGGTCAGGTGTGGAGGTGTGAGGCGTAAAACGTAATGCGTAAAACGTAAGGCTAGGGAAGGACTTCGTAGATGGTCGTCTGGGTGTCGTGATAGACGGATTTCCACAATTTGCCGTCATATTGCGGGAATTTCGACAGTCCTTCGCCTGGATAGTAGATGGCCTCCAGTTGCCCGACGACGATATACCGCACATCGTAGCGGCTCAGAAAGTCATGGACAAATTGCAGGTCGGTAGTGGTGTAGAAGATGGCAATGGCATCTATGCGGTCGGTGATGAGATTGGGTGGGATGAAAGCGCGCTGTTGGCGCTGATGCCAGTTCCAGCCGACCACGCCGGGCAGGCCGGTATAAATCGTGAAGCGCGAACACCAGCGATATTCGGGGCAGTTGGCTTCTGCGATGACCGGCGAGCCTTGCACATGGTCTTGCATCCAGCGGATGGCGCGATAGTCCTGGCTGAGGTCCATCGTTTGGGCATCCCAATATTCGGAATGTGCCATATATTCCATCGAATCGAGCGTGTGGGGCGCCTGGGCATTGATGCGGTCGGTCACTTTGTCGGTGGTGGCCGTGACGGTGTATAGCAGCGCGATCGAAACCAGCAAACTGACGCCCCCCTGCCAGAGATTGCGCCAGCGTGGCAGCCAATGAGGCACGGCAGATAACGTCCAGCCGAAGGCCGCCCCGGCGCTGACCGAGAGCAGCGCCCAGGCTTGTAGGTAGAACTTGAAGATCGTATTCATGCGGCCAATATCGCCGCGCACAGTGACCAGTTCCACCACCAGGGTGATGACCAGCGCCGTGCCAATCCAAAACAATGCCAGCCGTCGCGTATCGGACAACTGCGGCCGCAGCAGCAACAGGCCAGCCCAGGCTGCCAGAGGTAGGGCAATCCAGCCAGCCCACACTCCCCGATAGGTCAGAAAGAGCAAAGCCACCAGGAAGAGCGCCAGCGCCAGTTCGATCGCCCCTTGAAATGGTTTGAGTTTCCTCAGCGCCGAGACCGGCGTGGCTGCCATCCACTCGCGCGTTTCCCAAATCAGCCAGGCCAGAATGACGAAAAGGAATAGCCCCCAATGCGTCAGATAAGAGGTGAGCGGTGTCTGGCTGGCCGTCCACGGGTCGAGTTTGCTGTATGCCTGACTGTAGGCGGCACGATAAGGAGCATAGAGACCAAAAGCAAGCGCCGTCAGCAGCGCCACGCTGATTGTCATCCACAGCCATCGCCTGGCAGATGGGGTCATGCCCGGCGCAAAGATAGGCAAAGTCTGTGCGTCGGCGCGCCACAGGGCATAGACCAACGCGGTCAAGCCAATCGGCAGGTACGTATAGATGTCCGATAAGTTGGCCGGATACAGCGCCCCAACCACCAGTGCGCCGATTGTCAGCGAGAGCAGCGAAGTCCGCCGCGCCAACACCGTCGCCAGCGCCCAGGCGACGACGAACAACGCCAGCGGCATGACGATCATGTGGGCATGCAGATCGCTGTACAGGAACGTGAAGAACGGAAATTCGGTAATCTCGTTGCCCGGCCCCGGCGGAATGACGCGGCTGGGGTTCCAGTACCATTCTCCACGCCCAATGGGCAACGCCATGCCTTGCGCAATGGTCTTGTACAATCCATGCGCGGCCCAAATCAGGCGCTGGAAGAAGTGCGTACCGGCCACGCTCCCGTTTGGAGCCGCAAGGCGCGCCAACCCCTGGAAGACCATCTGGAGCGTTCCCAGATTGCCTAGCGTTGTCATGAACAGCGCCGATGCAAGGCCGGCGGCTAGCGAATAAAGGCCAGAGCATGAAGAGACGAGAGACCGTTCGGTGTTACCATACTCGATGTCCCTGTTCTCCGCTTTCTCTACAAGGTTCACTCCCACTGCAAAAGCATTCACCGCTGTCAGCGCAAACCAGGTCGGCAGCAGGAAGTTATAGGCAATCGAAGGCACGATGCCCAGCAACTTGACCGGGGTGCCGACCAGGACGAAACCGTAATAGTAATAATTGATATATCCGCCCGCAAACCAGGGATCATAGGGCGGGAAGGTGGTGCTTTTCAACACCGCGTTGAAATACGAGAAATCCATGGGACGTTCGCCGCCCCGCGCCGGATGCCACAGATCGGGGTTGCCCAGGCGGATGAACAAATCGAATAAGAAAAAGGCTAAGAAGACCGCCTCGCTCAGCAGGAAGAAGCGGCGATGGGATGACCATTCTGCCCGCAGTTCCTCTCTGCGCTTCCAGCCCGCGCTCAGGCCTGCTCCCGCTATGGCAGCCAATACCAACCCGATGGTCGTCCGGCTGTGCGGCAGCCCTAGCGACCCCAGCAGCCAGGGGAAGTATGCCAGGAGGACCAGTCCCAGCGTGCGCGCCAGTGGGTAACTGCGCTCTTGTAAGCCGGGCAGCGCCAGCCGCAAGAGCGGATACGACAGCGCACCCAGGATGAAAAGGAAGACATACCAGATGAACAAGCCAAGGAATGGATATTTGTTTTGCAGCCAGTCATAATCGAACAACGCTGACCATGTCCCGCCGGCGCGTTGTATGGCCAGGCGTTCCTCGGGAAGCATCAAATTTTTGTATTTGGAAGCCTCGCGCGGCGTCAGATGGACGACGTTGCTCAAATCCACTGCGCCAAGGATGGCTCTTACCCGCGCCGGGTCGTAGTCGGCGCTCTTCTTGAAAATAAGCACTTTGGGGTGATCGTAGAAGGTGAAGGCTTCTTCGGCGGCTTGGTCGTTGATGACCAACGGTCCCAGCGTTGGATAGGAGGTGAAAGTCTTGATCAACTCGAAGCCCAAACTGCCCTGGAACATGCCCGGCTCGGCCTGGCGGTAACAGGCGATGATGTCCCGTTCTGGCGGACAGCCAATCAATGCGCGATAGTAGGCGGTCGTCAGCGGGTAACGTTCTGGCAGGCGGGTGATTTGCGCGTACTGATGGTTGGTTGGGACGAGGATGTAATCGGCCTGGTCGAGCGTTTCGATGAAGCGCGTTAGTTTATCGGCGTTGTCGTCCCAATAGACCTGCAAGTTCAGGTCGCCGCGATACAGGCCACCAAAGCCGTCGTACTCGGTGCGGAAGGGGAGCGGGTAGTCGTAGTCGGTCTCATTGGCGATGTTGGCGCCGCTCAAGGTGAGCGCGCCGCCGCTGCTCTCGAAATGCAGGAAATAGACCTGGTCCTTTTTGAGTTCGAGCGGAGGCTGTACTTGCAAAGTAGCCGGCCTCCCACGCGCGTCGTCGGTAGGGGCAAAGTTCCCCGTCAGCGCGGCTCGGGCCAGCACTTGTTCGGAGGTGGGATTTGGTGCATTGGCGACTACCAGGCTCAAGGTCTGGGGGCCAGAAGCGAGCGTATCTGCCAGGTAGCCGAGCGTCACTTCCGTCAGCAGGCCATTGCGCCTGGCGTCGAACGGCGTCTCATAAGGCATTCCTGGTTGAATCGTCGCGCCAGCCGTGAAGGGAATCGGTTGGTTGTAGGTGGCGCCGTCTGCCAGTTGAATGCGCAGGTTGATGGGCGCTGGCACATTCTGGTAAATCCAGTCCGAGGCTGCGATGCGCGTCTCTGGGCGGGTGTAGATGCTTTGGAACGCAAAGGCCCAAATAGCGGTGGCAATCAGGACGAGCAGGCCGACGGTATAGGGGGCGTAATGCGTAAAACGTGAAACGTGAGGCGTGAGGCGTAAGGCTGGCGCTTTAGCCCATTCGAACACTACCCAGGCCGCCATCAGCGCCAGCAACGGGTAAATGGGCAACTGATAGCGCATGGTAGGGTTGAATTGTAGCGATTGCCAGGTAAAGTAGAAAGCCGTCCACCCCCACAGCAGCAGGTGACGTCGCTCGCCTTTGAGAATGCGCCAGCCCATGAACAGGAAACCCGCCCAGGCCAAGACGCCCAGCGGCAGGCCCAACCCCCACACCGTCAGGTTGGTGAACGAGTACAGGTGGGTGCGCCGTGCCCATTGCAGGTTCCAGGGCAAATCGGCGTCGCCGTGCGCCTGAATGCGCTGCTCGGCAATGTTGTCCAGCCATTGTGGATTGGGAAGCAGCCCATCGAAAGCATAGGGTTGAAAGACACGAAAGGCCAGCAAGGCTGCCAACCCGCCAGCAATCAGGCAGACAGTCGTCAGTGACCAGTAATCAGTTATCAGTGACCAGCGATCAGTCTTCAGTGAACGGCGGTTAGCGGGCAGCGGGCGCTCGCGTTTGGTCGTGAAGTATCGCAACAGGAATGCAGCGGGCAGCAAGAGCGCCAGCGGGTAGATGTTGACCTTGCAGGCCAGGGCCATGCCAAAGGAAAAACCGAAACCCAGACTGAGGAGGAAAAGAGGGGTAGCGAGTAGTGAAGAGAGAGAGGAGCGTAGAGAGGAGTGAGTAGTAAGTCGTGAGAATCGAGACGTGAGGGGTGAGAGGAGCGCAGCAAGATGCCCACGCCTCTCTTCTCCCTGTTCTCCACTCTCTACTCTCTGTTCTCCACTTTCCCCAATCAACACCGCAAAGTAGATTGCCAGGAAGGAGAATACGTTGACGAACAAATCGGTGGTGAAGAAATGCGACTGCTGGATTTGCATGACTGCAAACGACGAGAAAGCCGCTGCCAGCAGCGCCGTGCGGCGGTTGTATAGCCGCGCCGCTATCACATACAACAGCAAGATGCTCACCAGGTCGGCCAGTGCCGAGAACTGCCTTCCCAACAACTTCAACTGCCCGTAATCGGTCTGGCCGAGGAGTTCTGCCGTGTAGCGGACGATGAATATCGGCAGCGTGCCATACACGAAGAAGGCAAAGCCGCGATTGTGCGGATTCAACGTGGAAGTTTTAGTATCGAAGTAATCTCCCAGCCCAATCCAGCGTTGCTTCTCTGGCGGGCAGATTTCGATGATGAGGTTCTCTTCCAGGCATTCGTGCGCGCGCAGGTTGGCCAGGACGCCGGTCAGGAACGATTCGTCGGGATGCTGGTGCTGGAGTTCGCCCCAGTCGGCGCCGTTCCAGCGCAAAAAGGCTGCTATTGCCAGCACAGCCAGCAGCAGGACATCATAGAGCCAGGGAAGTTTTTCACGTTGCATGATCTTCATTCATTGTCACGATTGGCGGCCATCCGTGTTCATCTGAGGTCATCTAAGGTCAGGAACGAGATAGAGCCAAAATTCATGCCCCTCCACGCGCGAGGGGCGTAACTCCAGCCGTCCTTGTGGGTATAGCGCCTGGAGCGCGTCCAGAGTGGCCTGGTCGTTGGCTTCTGGATGATCCAGGCTGGCTTTTACCAGGAACAGTTTTGGCCCGCGCAATTCTACCGTATTGGGCAGGTTTTCGCGCCACATGGCAAAATCGCGGTTGGGGATGCCCGCCCACACGCCCGGCAGGCGCGTGTCCACCCAATGCGGGAATGGCACGATCCAGACAGTTTCGGTCGTGCCGTATGTCTCGCCAAACTGCTTGATGACAGCGCCCATCTCGGACGAATTCCAGGCTTGCAGGTCGAACTGCCGCGCATATTGACGGAAGACCAGATCATAGTTTTGGATGGCCGACATAGACAGCAGCAGCAGTCCCAGCCCCCAGGCCATCACCGCGCGCCTCTTGCCGGACCCTTGGGCCTGGTTGCCGTTTTCCGGGCCGATTGCCGGCTGATGCACTATGGCGGTCAGCAGGCCATCCAGCGCCATGGCCGCGAGCAGGAAGGCCGGGATGTAGGCCGCCCCAGCGCGGTTGAGGGCCGGATTCTCGCCCGGATAGGCTAGGGACAAAATTGAAGGCAGGGCCAAAAGTGGAATGGACAGAAGCAGGAACAGGTCGGACCAGAGGCGGCGGCGCAGGTAGCGCGTTGCCGTCAACAGCGTTCCAATCAAGAACAGCGCCGCCGAGACTAGGTCCAGCGCAGGGCGATGTGTGACTGAATGCACCCAGATTTCCCCATCGTCGTAATTGAACATGCGCAGTGCGTTCCACAAGTTCGAGAAAAAGATTTCAACTGCTGGGCCGGGCAGCGGTTGTTCGACGCTTCCCAGGCGTGAAAAGGCTCGGTAGGAGAAATCTTGTGGGTTGTCGAGCGCATAGCGCAATAGGGGCAAAAAGACCACCAGGGAGGTCAAGCCCAGCAGCACCAGCCATAGCAAGGCATCTTTGCGGGCCTGGCGCGAGGGCGTATGAAGCATGTACAGGCCAACGGCAACGATTACGACCAGTGGCAAGATGCGGATGGGACTGTAACCATGCAAGCCGATGCCCAGGAACAGGCCGGCCAGGACGAAATCGCCTCGTTCGCGTGTACGCAAGCCGCGCAGAAGGTAAAAGAGGGTGGGCGCCACGAATAGCGGGTAGAGCGGGAAGCGCAGCCCGACGCGGCTGATGACATTGGGCCAGTAGCCGAGGCCGGCCAGAGCCAGGGTGAGCAGGCCCACGCGCGGCCCGCCTACCTCCTTGCCGAGCAGATACAGGTAGGGCAGCGTCAATAGACCCAGCAAGACCGTGCCAATTTTCAGGCTGAGAAACGACAGACCTGTGCCAAAGACCCAACTGACCAGCACGGTCCAGTACATTTGGAAGGCTTCGCGCCCGGTGTTGCGTGGGAAGAAGATACTGGTTTGGCCCTGGGTGACATCATAGACATCCAGGATTTTCTCGGCGTGGTCGCTGAAGGGTTCGGATGGGACACCATTGAGGTCATAAGCGCGGAAAAAGACCACCAGGGCGGTTGTTAGCAATAACAATCCTCCCCAGGCCATGTTTCGCCGATGGATGAAGGGCGATTGCGGCAGGTGGATTCGGCGGCGGTAGGGTGTCCACACGGCAAAGATGAACAGCCCCATTCCTAGCAACCACAGCAGCAGGTTGTTTGCCGTGAAAAGGTTGTGGTCGAAATTCAGAAAAGCCGCATACGAAAGGCCAATCGCTGCCAGGAACGGCAGTAAGCGCACGGTGGAAGGATCGCTTCCGCCTCCTTCGGGCGGCCGCGGTGATAACTCCCATTCTCGTTTGAAGATTCCCCAGCCAATCAAGACGAGGGCTATGAAATACATGCCAAGAGCAGCCGGGATATTGCGGCCGGCTTTTTCGAGTTGCCACTCTCCCAGCGCCAACACGACGCCGATCGGTTCCAACATGTATTGCGCCAGCAGCGCCAACGTCAGGCCAAGAAGGGAGCGCCAAGGGAAGCGGCCTGCGGGGGGCGGACTGGAAGGGAGCGGCTCGGGTGTGGGTTGGATGATTTCTTCCCGTTCCGCTGTCAGAGCGCGGTTGATTTGTTCGCGCTGCGTTGCATCGAAAAGCGAGCCGATGAAAGCCGCCAGCGAACGCCAATCCTTGAAAATGGACTTGTACAAATCCAGGACGGTTGGTTCTTGCGGCGGCAGGTTGGAGTGGGGAGATTGCATTTCGTTGTTCACTGTTCACTGATTACTGTTCACTGCTTCCTGGCAATCACCATGATACTCTCTCCCCAGCGTGGCGGCAAGAAGACCAGGGCGGTCATGGCCTGAAAGCCGCCCAACGAGCCAAAGCACAATTTTTGGATCGTTTTGGGGACGAAGGGAACGTAAGGCACATCCCAGAAGCCATCCGAGAACAGGCGCAGCAGGCGGAATCCGGCGGCGCGTATCAGCCCCAGCCATTCCTCCGGCGGTTTGAGCGAGATGTGCGTCGGGTCCTGGTAGCCGATCCAGCGTTCGCCCTTCCAGGGTTTGAGCAGGGAGGAGAGATTGGGCGTAGAGAGAATCAAAATCCCGCCCGAGGCGGTGACGCGGCCAATCTCGGCGATGGCGCGCTCTGGCTGCGGCAGGTGCTCGACGATGTGTTTGATGATCACAACATCGAAGACGCCATTGGCAAAGGGAAGTTCCTGGGCGTTGGCGGTATGCAGGACGGTTTTGAAGGCCGCTGTTTTCGACTGCCTGACTGTCCAATGGTTGAGGTCTATGCCGTAGGTGTCGAAAGTATCTTCCAGTTGCCCAACCAGATGCCCAAGCCCGCAGCCGATTTCGAGCAGGCGCGCCCCGCGTTTCCCGTAGCGCCGCGCCAGGATGGCATAGAAACGGTTCGACCACCAGTACTGGCTGTATTTGGCGAAGGAGACGTCTTTGTAGGTGTGGGAGGAGAAGTAGGTTTCGTCGAAGGGCATGGGGTGGTAAGGTATCCAGGTATCCAGGTAGACAGGTATCCAAGTAGACAGGTATACAGGTATACAGGTGGGCAGGTAGACAGGTGGCTTGCAAGCAGGCACTTGTGTACTTGTGTACCTGTGTACCTGTCTACCTGTGTACCTGTTATCTCTTCACCGCAACATAAAACGTGAACACACCATCTTCCACTGGCTCCGTGGAGGCGTAGCGGCGGACGAGGCGCTCGGTCAGCCGGAGATTCCACTTCGCTGGGGCGATGATCCACTTGCCGGTCATTTTTTTAGCAACCAGCGACGGCAGGCCGAAATAATGCCCCCATTCTAACACGCGCATTGCAGATGGAGAGAAATAATGCCACCAACGTACCAGTTCGAAGCCAGCGCGTTCCAGCCGCGCTCGCCAGACCTGCGGCCCGTCGGCGTGGTGAACGCGCGAGATGCGCCGGAACCAGCCGGTGTAGTCCCTCCCCAGCAGGCGGGAGAGGGATAACTCGGAGAGATAGCGCTCGTTCGGCACGCAGAAGTAAAACGGCGCGCCGGGTTTCAGGACGCGGGCCACATCTGCCAGCACGGCGTCTATGTGGGGGATGTGTTCCAGCACCGAGTTGCTGAAGGCCGAGGCGAAGCTCGCTTCGGCAAAGGGGGCCGCGGCCGCGTCGGCCTCGACCAGCAGGCGGTAGGTCCCGCGCCGGGACGCCGCTTCGCGAATGGGGGCATGCCAGGGGTCGAGGCCGATGTCAATCGGGCGCTCGAAGGTCAGGGAGGCGAAATGCCCATCGCCGCAGCCCACGTCCAGGGTCGGGGCGGGCAGGTCGAGGCTCTGGTAGAAAGCCGCTTCTACCCCCCGGATGAGGGCGCGGAAGTAGGGCAGGTCGCGCAGGTGGAGGAAGAGGAAATCCTTGTCAGTCATGATATAATGATAGCAGTTTTGCGAAAAGTGATAGCATATGGAGGCTGGCGATGAAACGCGTGATGGTTCAACTGACCGAGGAACAAATTGCGGCGCTGAAGGCGCTGGCCGAAGCGCGCCGCATGTCGCTGGCCGGCGTGGTGCGCGAGGCGGTGGCGCAGTACGTGGTCACGACCGATAAGGCCGCCGAGCGGGAGGAGAAATGGCGCCGGGCGATGGCATTTTTGGATTACATCGAAGCGCATCCGCAAGAATTCCAGGACATCGAGGGCAAGACCGACGTTTCTGTCAATCATGATGAATACTTCGTTCAGGCAATCGAAGATGATCTTCGTGGATAGTTCGGCTTTCTTTGCCATCCTTTGCGCTGGCGATGCCAATTATCAGCGCGCCAGGGCCTGTTTGAAAGACCTGCGCGAAGAAGGCGTATCCCTGGTCACCAATAATTATGTGGTCGTCGAGACCCTGTCTCTCCTTCAAAGACGACTTGGCCTTGACAAGGTGCGTGACTTTCAGGAAATCATGTTGCCCCTTCTGACGATCGAATGGGTGGACGATGAACAACATCATGCCGCTGTCCGCGCCGTTCTTCAGGCCAATCGCCGCCGGTTGAGCCCGGTGGATTGCTCGGCTTTCGAGACCATGCGCCGCCTGGGGGTAGAGACCATCTTCACTTTCGACGAGGATTTTCGCGATCAGGGCTTCAAGGTGATACCGTAGCACAAATTCGATCTTCCTGCGAAAAACAAATCAACACAAAGGACTCAAAAGAAAGCACAACGGAACACGAAGGAGAATGACTAAGCTTCGTGACCCTTCGAGTGTCCATCGTGTTTCTTCGTGTTTCGACGCCTTTTGGCTCTCGAGTCAAACCTGCGGCTTGGGTTGCATCAACTTCTCGAACAACTTCTCATACTCCTGCGCCACAGTGTCGGGGTCATAGAGTTTGGCCAGCGCAGCGGTGTCGCAGCGATACGTTTCCCGTTCGGCAAAAATTTCCAGCAGTGCCTCGGCCAGGGCCGCCGAGTCGCCAACCGGCACGACCTTGCCCATAGCGTGCATTTGCACCGGCCGGCGCACGCCCGGCAGGGCCGAAGCCACGCACGGGACGTTATGCAGCATGGCTTCGATTTGCACCAGCCCGAAGGCCTCGGTGGAATTGAGCGAGGGGACGACCAGCACGTCCAGGTTGGGATAGAAGGCGGTCATCTCCTGCGGGGAGAGGACGCCTAGGAACGTCCACTGACCGCGCGCCTGATACTCGCGAATGCGCGGCATCAGCCGCTCGGCGTAGGCCTGCTCGCCGAGGACGTTCTCGTGCTGACCGGCAAACAGCACCTGCGCGTTGGGGTACTTTTCCAGCACCTTCGGCAGGGCGTCGAGCAGCACTTCCACGCCCTTCTCGGCGGCGAAACGCGCCGCCATGCCGATGACCGGACGCTGCTCGCGGATGCGGTGGGCAGCGGCGAAAGCCTCCGCCGCGCCGGTTACGGGCGGGGGCAGTTCCACCGGCGGCAGGAAGGCCGTCAGTTTGTGCTTGAAGCGCGAGAGATAGGGCGAATGGTCGGCGTAGTCCTGTGTGTAGGTCACGATGTGATTAGCCAGCAATCCGGCCATGTGATTCTGGAAATGCACCACCAGGTTGACGAAACGGTTGAACAGGCCAGGCGGCAGGGCCAGGTCGCAGTGATAGGTCAGGACGGCCGGCTTGCCGAAGAGCCGGGCGCGCAAGGCCACGCCGGGGGCGTCGAACTGCGGCAGGTGGAGTTGAACCACGTCATGTTCCCAGACCAGTTTGGTGGCCACCAGGCCGAAGGTCGGGGCCAGGACGCCCTTGCTGACGCGCACTGCCACCGGTACGCGGACGACGCGCACGCCGTCCATCGTCTCTTCGCGCGGCAGGCGCTGGTCGTATTGGGTGGTCATGACCGTGACCTGATGACCGCGGCGGGCCAGGGCGCGCGCCAGCCGTTCGGCGTAGATGGTCAGGCCGGAGGTGTGGGGACGATAGTAAGTGAGGATGGTGAGGATTTTCATGGAACGGGCGGATTATACCCCACAGAGTGTTGGGCTATGGGCAAATTGCTTACCCTTGCGGCCCAAATTGCGCCCTCATCACATGTCGGTTGACCGCCCCGAAGCGGTATTTGTATTCCTCGTCGCCGCGCATGAAATCGAATTCGCGGCGGCCATGTTCGTTAGCCCATTGCAGCAGATGGCCGAGTAGAACCCAGCCAGGCGAGAGTTCACGAAACTGCTGGTCGAGTCCCGAGTTGTAGACCCAGATGCGATTGTCGTAGTCGAAGTTGAGATAGCCAGCCGCTTTCTGACCATCTACTTCCATGAAAGCCAGTTGCAGGTAGCCGGCCTCGAAGGCGGCGTGTATCATGGCTTTCATTTGGGAGCGCATGGCTTGGGTCAAGAAGGCTTGCTTGGCGGGGTCTTGCGCCATCAAGTGAAGGCAGGCTTCGGCTCCGGTTTCCAGCGCGGCCTGGTCGGTGACGATGTACCAGCACACGTTTTGGCCGCTCTCTTCGGCGCGGCGCATCTTGCGGCGGATTTCGTGACGCTGTTTCTTGTCTATGCTGGCCAGATAGGTCTCGAAATCACCGGGCAATGGAATATAGGGCGTGGGGCGGTAGATGTCTTCCGAGAAGCGCCAGCCGCGCCGGAGGGTCTCGGCGCGCAGGGCGGGCAGGGTGGGAGATGATTCGGGGAGGTTATACCAATCGAAGCCTCCCCAGGCCGAGGCGTAGGAAGAGGCGAAAGCGTCTAGCAGGGCCGGCAAGAAACGCGGCAGATCGTCGGGGCGCACGATCAGGTCCAGGTAATCCGAAATTTCGATGCTGCCCAGCAGGAGCAACTTTGGGCTGCCGTCGTGCTCGGCTAAGAAGAGAGGCGCGATTCCTAACAATTGCCCGTTCTCGTGGGCTGAGACCAGCGCCAGTTCGACTTGCGGCCACTCGCCGCCGCCGCGTGTGTTCCACCAGGCGTTCAGGTATTCGTAGCGCAGGAAAGGGACATTCGTGATGCTTTCGGCCAGCAATGCGTTCCAGACGGCCGGATCGAGTTCAGACAAATCTTGGTGAAAGGTGAAATTCATGGGGTTAGTCGTTGGCGGGGATGATAAAGGTGGGATATTCGATCTGGATTTTACCAGTATAATGATACCAATCCCAACCGCTTTCTTACGCTGCGATGTCACTCGATTTGACCCTCCTCCCGCTCTATCGCCTGAACAATCAGGAACTGCCAACACTGCCCGGTTTGCTGGCAATGACCCCACCGCGTAAAACGGTGCGCGGCCGCGAAAATGACCGACTGGTGGTGTACCTGGTTCTGTCCGGTTCGATTGCCTTCAGCACTGCCGATTACTTACAATTGACCAGTTTGGCCGCCGGCCGTTTCTTCGAGACGCCCGGCGCCTTGACTTCGGCCATGCGCGCTGCCTTCGAGTCGCTCAACCAGGCTTTGCTGGCACGCAATGTGGCTGTTGCCGGCAGCGGCCAATCGGTGGTGGGGTGGCTGGCGTTGGCTGTTTTGCGCGCGCAGAATTGCACCATGTTGCAGTCTGGCCCTATCCACATCTTCCAGATGGGGCGTGATGAATTTCATCAGTGGTACGATCCGGCGCTTTCGGGCCGCGGCCTTGGTTTGGGACAGAACGCCGCCTATCATTTCAGCCAGGCGGAATTGCAACCTGGAGATCGGTTGATCTTTTCCGTCAAACCGCCGGAGGCTTGGGCAAAAGCCCTGAGCGTAGAGCGTGGCCCGGCTTCGTTAGAAGCGGTGCGGCGGCGGTTGTTTACGTTGGCATCCGCTGACGTGAATGCCGTCTTGATGCAAGCGCAGGAGGGAACGGGCAACCTGGTTGTCTTGCGGCCTTTGCCTTCCGAGGGACATCCATCCAAAAGCACGGCCGCGCCTCGCCCGCCGACCGAGGACCTGCCCCCGCACCCCGAACCTGAGTTGCCGCCCCTGTCGCTTTCCTCCAACCTGCCTGAGCAGGGCGCTGTCCATTGGCTTTCACCTTCGCCTCATGAATCTGCCGCGCCTCCCGTTGGTGATGGCATGCTTCCACCGCAGGCGCCTTCAGCCTATGCTATTCCACCCCAGCCGCGTGAGACGGAATATTCCGCTGGCGAGGGGGTTGCGCCGCAATTTCCGGCCTCCATTCCGCGTGCTTCCGTCCCATTGCCGGCCGAAGCGCCTGCCTGGGGAACGCCCTCGATGCAAGAAATGTCTGAGCCTATCATGAGCGAGCCACGGTCTCCGCGACAACCCTCACAGGCTGCCCGCCAGACGGCCCGCGCCCTGCTGAGCGGTATTCGCTTGTGGCAGCGCATGGGCGATGCGGTGTCGCGCGGATTGCAAAAATTCTTGCCTCACCTTTTGCCCGGTGAAAACAACCCGGCTGTCTCGTCCTCCTGGTTGATGTTCTTGATTGCAATCATCGTGCCGCTGATGGTGGTGGTGGCCGGCAGCACGCTCTACTTGCGGTTTGGGCGCAGTTATCAATATGACAGGTATTTCCTGCAGGCCCAGGCGGCGCGTGAGCAAGCGGTCCATGCCAGTGACTTGAGCCGTCAGCGTGACGCCTGGCAGTTGACATTGTTCTACCTGGATAAAGCAGAGGCTTACCGTGGCCCCACACCCGAATCCAAGGCCTTGAGGCAGGAAGCGCAAAGCAGTTTGGATGCTTTGCTGGGCATTCAACGGTTGGATTTCTACCCGCTGCTGGCAAGCGGTCTGCGGGCGCAGATCAGTCGCATGGCTGCCAACGAAAGCGACCTGTACTTGCTCGATGCCGAACAAGGTCGGGTATTGCGTATCGCCCAAGTAAGCGACGGTTTCGAATGGGATAGCGCCTTCCGGTGTGAGCCGGGGGTATATGGCAGTTACCAGGTCAACCCGCTGGTGGACATTCTCGTTCTGCCGCGTTTGAATGCGCTCGATGCGGCCGTGCTGGGCATAGACGCCGGCGGCAATTTGCTGTATTGCGCGCCGGGACTGGTGCCGCAGGCCATTCCCCTCCCCGTTCCCGATACCAATTGGGGGCGCGTGACCGGTTTTACGCTGGATGGCGGCAATCTCTATGTGCTGGACGCCTCCTCACGCGCCATCTGGGTCTATGCAGGCCGAGACGCCTCCTTTGTGGACCGCCCTTACTTTTTCTTTGGCGGCCAGATTCCACAACTTGAGGATTCCATTGATTTAGCCGTCAATGGTGATGAACTGTTCCTGCTACATGCCGACGGGCATCTATCCACTTGCTCTTACAGTCGCGTGGGGGCTGCTCCCACTCGCTGTGTGGACCCTGCTGTCTTGGTCAACAAGTTCGAAGCCTATCAGGGGTTGGATGTGTTTGCCCAGGCCAATTTCACCCAAATGCAATTGGCTGCCCTGCCAGATGCCTCGCTCTTACTGTTGGATGCCAATACACAGGGCATCTTCCGCATTGGAACGCGCTCTTTGGAGTTGCAATCCCAACTGCGGCCGGCGCCAGGACGCAGCAATCCTCTCCCGCGTGCTCCGGCCGGCGCGATGACAGTCAACCCTAACGGGATATTGTTCTTAGCGGTGAAGGATCAGGTATATTTTGCAGTGAGTGTGCCGTGATTTTCGTATAACGTCGGCCCAGGACTGCGTTGTTACTTGGTAACTGCTCAGGTCAAGACCCTAAAGGTCTCCTTTGCAATCGAACATGAGTTTCAAGCCTGACCTTCCTGCAATTCAGCCTTTCGACTTGCGGGAAAGACCTTTAGGGTCTGTAT
>FWWM01009964.1_pt1 | contig 17186 bp, 14 predicted proteins | sample 2228351 | NCBI WGS metagenome assembly FWWM01 (sample SAMEA103939774, study PRJEB20133) | metagenome | reverse complement strand
GGCGCCTGGGCGTGGCCGACCGTTTGCTGATGGTCCCTCCCGTGCCGCCGGCCAGCGTGGCCCCCACCCTGGCCCAGGCCGACGCGGCTGCCGTGCTGATCGCCTCTCAGGGGCATAGCTACCATCACGCCCTCCCCAACAAGTTCTTCGAGGCCGTCGCCGCCGGTGTGCCGCTGGTTGCCAGCCCCATCCCCGAAGTGGCCGGGCTGGTGCGGCGGTACGACCTGGGCGTCATCTGCGACCCCACCAATCCGGCGGAGATCGCCCAGGCCATCCGCACGATTCTACAGCCCGACAGCCTGGCGCATTACCGGGCCAACGCGCGCCGGGCCAGGGAGGAGCTGAACTGGGAGGTTGAGGAGGGCCGCCTTATAGCCTTCTACGAGGCGATCTTCAGAGACTCCGGCGCTTAGCAGGGATCAGGGGGAAGCTGCGGAAGCGTCGTTTTGGGGGTCGTCCGGGGACCACACCCTGCGCACAACGTCCCCCGACTTTTCATAGCGCCTGGCGCACTCGGCGCACACCGCCCCAGCACCGCCAAAACTCAGCGTCACACCACACTCGCACACCCACCCCATGATCCGCGCCGGGACCCCGCCCACCAGCGCATAGGCGGGCACATCTCTGGTCACCACAGCGCCCGCCGCCACAAAAGCCCATTCATGGATGGTGACCCCGCACACCACCGTTGCGTTCGCGCCGATGCTGGCCCCGCGCCTGACCAGCGTCGGCAGGTAATCGTCGCTGGTGTTGCGCGGGTAGGCCGAGCGAGGCGTCCGCACGTTGGTGAAGACCATGCTGGGGCCGCAAAACACGTAATCCTCCAGCACAACGCCCTCGTAAACGGAGACGTTGTTCTGTATCTTGACGTGGTTGCCGACCCTCACATTGCTGGCCACGAAGACATTCTGGCCGAGCGTGCAGTGCTCCCCGATCTGCGCGCCGGACATGACGTGGCAGAAGTGCCAGATGCGGGTCCCCCTGCCGACCTGCGCACCTTCGTCAACGTAGGCGGACTCGTGGACGAAGTACTCCATCGGTCATCTTCCCGGTCTGGGCCAGCCTCACCTGAGGTGGCGGTTGGCGTCCATATCGAACCACAGCGCGAACATCAGGAAGTTCAGCCCGAACATGATCAGAAACATGGCGAACAACGCCGAAGTCCCGGCCACCGGCCCCACAAACAGCCTGTAGGTGAACAGGTACAGGCCAAAACACAGGCCGGGGAAAAACGAGAGAAACCCAAACACATAGAACAGCACCAGGGGGTGCGCATCGCGCACCACGTACTTTTGAAACATCCGGACCAGGAAGCCGCGCAACAGCAGGAGCGAGATGCTGGGGATCACACGCCAGATGCGAATGCCGCTTATCTCGCCAATATTGTATACGGGCTTCACCGGCACGTCCCGCACGCGGAAATTATAGATGTTCAGCATGATCAGCAGGTGATTGGGATAGCCATACCGCCTCCACAACCGGTCCCAGTTGATGGTCTCCACGACCTCGCGCGAAATGGCCGTGTAACCGGTCTGCGAATCAAACAGATGCCAGTAGCCTGACGCGATCTTGGTCATCAGGGAGAGCACAAAATTGCCTAAATAGCGGACACGCGGAATCTGACGCCAGGCCTGGCTCCGGATCAGGCGGTTCCCCTTGACATAGTCCGCCTCGCCGTTGACGATGGGCTGTATTAGCAGCGGCAGGTCCTCCGGGTCCATCTGGGCATCCCCGGCCATCACCACCATAACATCCATGCCGTCCTGGGCGGCCCGGAGATAGCCAGTGATGATGGCCCCGCCGACGCCCTGGTTGACCTCATGCCGCAGCAACGTGATGCGGTCCGTCCCTGTGCGCGCTATGTACTCCTGGGTCACCTGGAACGTGCCGTCTGTGCTGGTATCATCGATCACGTAGATGTGATCGACATAGTCCGGCATCGTATCCAGCACCCGCGTGATCAGGCGCTCCTCGTTATAGCACGGGACGACAACGCCCACCTTACTCCCCTGGTACATATTGACGCCTCAGATCACGTGGTTGGCGAAGATTAAACCGGCGCATGAAGACGGCGCTTACTCCGTCAGCGCTTCGCGCAGCGCGTCCACAACCCGCCGCTGCACATCTGCACTGATCCGGGGCCACAGCGGCAGGCTCAGAACCTCGCGGGCGGCGGCCTCCGCCACCGGCAGCTCGTAACCCAGCGGGGCATAGACCGGAAGCCGGTGCAGCGGCACCGGATAGTACACCTGCGAGGCCACCCCCTTATCCCGTAGCCGTGCCCGCACCGCGTCGCGCAGCCCGGCGGGAAGCCGTATCGTGTACTGGTGGTAAACGTGCCGGGCATAAGCGGCCTGGTGAGGGGCAACAACACCGGGCGCGTCCCGGAGCAGGTCATCATAGACGGCGGCAGCGCGGCGCCGTTCCGTGTTCCAGGTGTCCACGTGGGGCAGCTTGACCTGGAGAATGGCCGCCTGCAGGGTATCCATGCGGGAGTTGTAACCCAGCATCTCGTTGTGGTACGTCTTCAGCGAGCCATGGGTGCGCAACATACGGGCCAGCTCCGCCACACCGTCATCATCGGTCGCCAGCAACCCTGCGTCCCCGCAGGCTCCCAGATTCTTGGACGGGAAAAAGGAAAACGCGCCAGCATCCCCCAACGTGCCCAACCTGCGGCCCCGGTACGCGCCGCCAAAGGCCTGGGCCGTATCCTCCAGGATTTTGAGGCCGTGCTTCCTGGCCAGGGCCAGGATCGGCTCCATATCCGCCGCATGCCCAAAGAGATGCACCGGCTGAATGACCCGTGTGCGCGGTGTCAGGGCCTCCTCAAGCCGGGCAGCATCCAGGTTGTAGGTCAGCGGGTCGATGTCCACGAAGACCGGCCTGGCCCCGATGATGCTGATGGCCTCAGCGGTGGCAAAAAAAGAAAATGGGGTGGTGATCACCTCATCCCCTGGCTCCACGCCAAGCGCGCGCAGCCCGATCACCAGCGCATCGGTGCCGGAGTTCACCGCAATGGCGTGCCTGACCCCCAGGTAGGCAGCCACCTGCTCCTCAAACTCCCGCACCTGGGGACCCATCACGAAGTGGCCGGAACGCAACACCGCCTGGATGGCCGTGTTAAGCTCCTCCCACAAGGACTCGATTTCAGGCGCGAGGTCCAGCAGCGGGACCTGGTCGTGGGGCATAGCAGGTCTTCCTTGACAGGCAGTTTAGGGCTGGCGGCGCAGCATAGGATGGGCATCACACGAGGCGGGGACCACCTCGCCGGTGCGGATACGGTGCACCAGCTCGATGGAGGGCCGAGCCACCTCGATCCCGAAGCCGCGACCGGCCAGGATTTCTTCGTAGACGCGGGTATGCAGGTCGGTAAATCCTTCGGAAAACTCCAGCTCCTCGCCGTCAATGGCGATGGAGCGCAGCGCGTAACGCCCGTTGGCGCGGTAGTCCGCAGGCAGGTCCTCCGCCGCGATGGAAAGAAACCACCGCACGCGCGCCCATTCCAGCTCCAGCAGGCCCGCCATGCGCTGCGGCCCTGCCAGATGTAGCTCGCTCTTTTCCGCAGGGCCAAACAGCCATAGCAACAGGTCGAAGAAGTGCACGCCGATGTTCATGGCCAGGCCGCCGGATTGCTCCTCCCGCCCTTTCCAGGAAATGTGATACCAGTTCCCCCGCCGCGTGATGTACGTCAGCGTCACATCGGCCTTCCGGCGGTTCGCCCCGCCCTCAAGCTGCTGCTTGAGGGCCAGCAGCGAAGGATGCAGGCGCAACTGGAGCGTGGTATAGACCCTGTAGCCGGTCTCCTCCTCCAGCTCGATAAGGGGATCGAGATTCCAGGGGTTGATCACCAGCGGCTTCTCACAGATGGCATGAGCCTGGCTCTTGAGGGCGAGGCGGATATGGGCATCGTGCACGTAATTGGGGGAGCAGATGCTCAGGTAGTGCACCCGCTCCTCATCAGACTGGAAGCGCAGCTTCTCAATATGCCGCTCAAAGCGCTCCGCCGCCGTGAAGAACCTGGCATCGGGGAAATACTGGTCCAGGACGCCGACCGAGTCAAACGGATCGAGCGCAGCAACCAGCCGGTTGCCCGTATCCCGGATGGCCTTCAGATGCCTGGGTGCGACAAAACCCGCGACACCCGTCATGGCGAAATTGTACATGCCCTGTCCCCCTGACCGTCCGTGCGGCTGCCATCCATCTCCCTGCCGGGTCAAGCGCACAACGGCGAAATTGTAGCGCATCCCGCCCCGCCGTCGCTACACAGGCCATTCGGCCATTCGACCGGGCAGGGAAAGCTCAACGCGAAAACGTCTCCAGCACCACGCTGTTGTCGATCACACGCTCGTCCACGGGCGTCACGGGCAGCCGGGAGCCATCCGCCAGGCGGTACAACCCCACCCGGATCTCGTAGCGGCCCTCCGGCAACGGGTCGCGCAGGGGCATCTCGTGCCGGTCGGCGATGAGCGTATCGACCCGCCACTGGCTGGTCGGGTAGCGCCCCTCCACCGGGCCGGAATCCCCCTGTAACACGATGCGCCCGGACTCATCCAGCACATGCACCAACACCTGGTAATCCTGCGGAGGTCTGGAGGCGGCCTGCCAGTACAGGGTCACGCTGAGGGCATCGGCAGCCTGGTCAATTGCATAGCCGCGCAGCGTAATGTCCGGCCCCACCTGCCAAGCCGCCGGGATGGCGTCCGGCTCCATCCGGGCCGCGTCCGGGCGGTTCAGCACGACGTCGACCGCCCGCTGCCCAAAAACGACCAGGTCGCTGTGGCGCGGCTCCACAAAGACCCGCGCCTGGGTCAGGGGCGGCAGCCCCCCCGGCAGGCTCACAGAGATCGGTGCGCGCACCAGCGCCCCGTTGACAGACAGGGCGGGGACTTCGACCTCGGCGTAGTGCTCGGTGGCGTCTCGGCTGGTCACCCGCACACGCCAGGACTGCACCGGATAGGGCTGCCCATGCGCGCCGAAGATAGCCCACAGGGTCAGCGACCAGTCGTCCTCGTCCTGGCCCACCACCGCATCCAGAACGTACAGCGCCTGGTGGTCGGCCACCGCCAGCAACGAGACCAGCTCCGGGAAAGGCGAGCCATAGGCTGCGCGCCAGGCCTCCTCAAGCTCGCTCAGCAGCGCATCGGCGCGGGCCTCCTGTCCGGCAGCGCGCCACGTCTGGGCCAGGAAGTAGCGCCCTGCCCACTGCGCCCCCAGGTCAGCCGCCTGCTGGTAGGCGGCCTCCGCCTCCGCCCAGTGCCCGGCCCGATAGGCCACCTCGCCCAGCAACAGGTAATAGACCTGCGCGGCCAGGTTATCCTGCCAGCGGTCAGGGTGCAGAAAGACTTTGGACGCGATCCAATCGGGATCGGTCGCCGGGCGGAGGACGGCCAGCGCCCAGTCAACGTCGCCCTGCCATAGCGCCGCCAGCGCCTGAATGAGCAGGTCATGCGGGCTGACCTCCGGCGCGGGCAGCCGCGCCAGCCAGTCTGCCGCTGTGTTCCATTGCCCGGCAGCCAGCAGCAGCACCGCCCGCTCCCTCACCTTGCGGTAGCGGTCCAGCTCGGCCAGTTGGGACCAGACGACCCGGTCGGCCTCGGCCACCTCGACCGCCCGCCGCACCTGCGCCTCGTCCAGCAGGTAGAAGAACGACTCCGTCAGCAACGTCCTGGCCGCCAGAACGCGGACGGCAGCGCTGCCGCCATCCAGAGCCAGCCTCAATGTCTGCACGGCATCGGTGGCAAGGCCCAGGTGAAGCTGCGTGTGGGCCAGCGCCTCCCCAAAGAGGGCCACATCAGGATGACGCGCGTGAAGCTGCTCCCACAAGGGCAGCGCCTCGCCATCGGCCCCCATCATCAGGTAGGTGAAGGCCAGGCCGTAACGGGCGATGTCGTCTTCGGAATCCTGCGCCAGCCGGGCTGCCCAGCGGGCGGCGAGCGGCTCCCACGGCCCAGGGTCCGTGGGGCGGACCAGCGCAAAGGAGTCGCCATCCCAGCGGGGGGCGTCAAGCTGGCCGTAGAGCGCGTTCATGCGCTGGAAAAGGTCGTCCTCCTCGATGGCCTCAGTGCCCTGCCGCACCCCAAAGATGAAATATCCCGCCGCCGCGCCCAGCGGCTGGAACCGCTGCGGGCTGAGCACCAGTTGGGGCAGCCGCGTGTCGTCCGCCTCCAGGACGATGTGGGTGACGCCAAACCGCTCCATGAATGCCAGGTCTGCGCCATCCAGCCAGGGAGCCACCGGCTCGCTCTCACCGAAGAAGCGTGCATCTCCCTGGTGGGCAGTATTGCGGCTGGGACGGCCACCGGTAACGAAAGTCCCGGAGACCTCCTCGATCACAACATTCGCCACGTCATAAGGGACCATTAGCACAGCAGGCTCCCCTCTCGATAGCTTGTCCCGCAGCCCGGCGACCAACTGCTCATGGGCGGGGTGCAGCAGGCGGAGGCTCTGCATCTCGTTGTAAGCACGAATCTGATCCCGCGCGGATGCAGGGAGCGGAAACGGCTCAACAAACAACAGGAAGCACACTACAACAAGGGCAACCGCCATGCCCCACAACCTGTACAGCCGGACAGGCCGAAACCGCTGCAGATAGCCAAACACGTGATCCAGACTGAGGCCGAGCACCAGCGACACGGGCACAGCAAACGAAGTGATAAAAACGCCCACACTGGAGACGAGCCGATTGTAGAATTCAGTGACTCCGGGCACGAAGAACAGCAGCAAGCAAACCACCGTGACCGAGAAAATGTACTGCGCAGCGAGACTCCCCCGCCACTTCAGCCCCCACACCAACCCCAGCAGGTAGGCAAGCGCGATGAACGGATGGTAGAAAACGGAAGCGGGATTCCTGATGAACGTCGTGCCGACCAGGGGCAGATCATGCAGCACAAGGAAAGAAGGCGGCTTGCGCGGCGCATCCGGCGTCTCTTCGGCTGGGGAAGCAGCGCCAGTTATCCCCTCAGAACTATCCACCGGAACAATACTGTCACCCGCCGACATCCCCCACCTTCTCTGCCGCTGCATAAACGGAATGGTTAGGATGACCAGCGCCACTACCAGCAGAGGCAATAGCTTCCCAAGCTGTTGCCGTCCCGGCTGCGCCAGCCAACGCAGCGCAGCCGTAGCTGCAAGGCTGATCAGAAAGACAATGGTTACTGCCGGATGCATCATGGCCAGCGCGATTCCGAACAACAGCGTAAGCATCAGGTCACGCCACTGGAAAAGACGGAGATAGGCAAGGCCAGCCAGCAAAGCTAACGGCAGCATGAGCGCAATGGCAGCCAGGCGAAGCACATCGACTTCAAACAGGACAAACCGCCCATAGGCGGTGTAATCTGGATAATAGACGATATTGTCCAGGGTCAACAGCCCAACCACCGTCAGGGCAGCGACAGACCAGGTCGCGGCCTCCTCCCGGCGGGTAACTTCGTAAGCCAGAGCAAACGTGATCAAGGGGATGGTCCAGACAAACAGCAAGTCCAGGCCGAACCAGATCAGGTGTGAGGCAGAAAACCCGCTGCTCCATACCCAGGCCGCATGGTTGTAAGTCCAGCCGTCGACATCAAAGCGCTCATCCCCATTGATGACACCGATCTGGCGGGAGAGCAGAGGCGGCTGGTCAGGGTTGTGGGCCAGCCAATCCACCAATGAGATGAAAATCGGCTGGTCTTCAAAGCCATAAAAGCGATACAGGCTCTGAGCGCTGACGCCCACAGCCACCACACAACACAGCAACACCACGAGGTAAAGTGGCACATGCTGACGCTTTGGCTGCCAGACCTGCCCAACGGAGGCGCCGGCTGGCAAGACCCAGACCAGGCCGAACATAATCAGGTGCAACAGCAAAACATACACCGGAACCGGCACTTGCAGGAAGCGCAGGATGCCGCCCAGCGTCACCGTGAGGCCCAGGCCGCAGCCGAGCACCCAGGCGAAGCGCGAGATGGGGTGCGGGACGCCGGTTTTGCCGAGGGCGCGGGCCAGCAGGTAGCCCGGCAGGTAGAGCTGCAGGGCAACGGTCAACAGCAGGGCCACCGCGCCGCCGTTCAGCGGCCCGTAATGGACCACCGCCAGCGCCAGGGACAAAAGCACAAGGCCCAGATGGAGCAGCCTTGTGCGGCTCGACAAAACAAAGGACACGCTCGCCATCACCAACAACACTCCCGGTCAAGCTCACCCACATCGCCCGGCGCGTATCGGCCCCTCGCCGGCAGCCCGCAACTTTACCCCAGCGCCGGGCAAAAGCAAACACTGTTACACATCACACGTCAACGCAGAGGGCGACCCCGGACTCAGTACAATACCTGCCGCCATATCGCGTCCAGCACCTGCAAGGCGGTCAGGTTGCGCACGGTATACCCATAGCGAAGGTTCTGCGGGGTGAACGTTGTGGACGCGCTGAAGTCGCCGGGCGGCGCGGAGGGATGCACGCCATCTGGGGAAAGGCCGGAATCCGGCAGCGCGACCATGGCGCTGTAATAGTCCCACAGCGGGATATCGTAGGCGCGGGCGATGCCGACGACGGTCTGGTTGAAGGGCTGCACGTCGCGGTCGGCGCGTGGGGGGATGGTGCTGAGCACCGGGATCACGCCCATCTCAATCGAGACCTCCACCACACGGGTCAGGTTGGCCCTGTAGAGTTCGAGCGGCATGTAGGTGATGTCGTTGGTCCCCAGCATGATCAGGGCCACGGCGGGCCGCACCACCCGATACTCGCAGACCAGGGGAAGCTCCCCCGGCTGGCAGATGCCGGGAGGCATGCCCTCCGGTTTAAGCCCAGGCGTGAACATGCTCTCCGTCGTCCACCCTCCATATGCAGCCATCGACCGATTGGCAAAGGAATTGCCCTCACGTGCCGTCTCGGCTGCGAAGTGTTGAATAACCGGGGCCAGATTGGCATAGCTACCCAGGTCGTACTGCCCCCAGCCGATGGGATACAGGAAGTAGGTGGCGTAGGTGATGCTATCCCCCACTTTGCTGAACACGTTGGCGCGGTTGCCTAGCTGCTGCCCACGCTGGAAGATTTGCCGGGCGTGGCTGGTGATGCCGGACACAACGTTGCCCGGCAGGCGCACTGCCGGGGGCGGCGGAGGCGCTTCCACTACCGGCGGCGCATCGACCGCTTCGCCGGTAATCGGGATCACGCCCAGGTCGATGTAAACGTCCACGTAGGCCGACCACACCCAGCCCGTGTTGCCCTCCGGTGTGATGACCTGCATCCAGGTGTTATCCGCAGTGCGCCCGATCACGTTCAGGGGAGTAAGCTCGGCCAGCCGGACCTGCTCCTCCCCAGCAGTGCCGGGGCTGGCACGCAGGCGCAGCCCGCCACGCCCGGCAGCGACCCTGGCATCAGGCCGGGGCGCGGCAGCCACCGCCGTGGGCTGCACCGGCACAGCGGGGGCAGGCGGCGTAAAAGTGGCCGGGAGGGCCGTAAGGATGGTGGTGAACGGCGTCTGCAGAGGCCGCCCCCCCTCGCCGACCGGGACGCCCTGGATGTCGATCACAGGGATCAAATCCGGCTGCACCCGCAGCTCCACAAACCGGGCCATCACCCAGCCGCTTTCCTGGCCGGGCGTGACCACCCGCAGCCAGACATTATCTGCCGTCCGACCCAGCACGATCAGCGGCGTGAACTCGTCCAGGCTGTTGAGGATTGCTCCATCCTCGCCGGGGCTGGCGCGCAGACGCAGCCCACCACGCCCGGCAGCTACCTGAGCGTTGGGCGACGGCGTGGGCGTCAGCGAGGGCGTCTGGGTGGGCGGGGCGGTCGGGGAAGCGGTGAAAGTCAGGGTCGGCCCAGCCGTATCGCTCGGCTCCGGGGAGCGAGTCGGGGCCGGCGTGGGCGTCCCCGTTGGGGTCAGGGTCACCGCCGGGGGAGCCAGCGTGACGGTGGGCGCGGGCACCGGCGTCGGCGCTGGGGAGCCGCAACCCACGGCGACTGCCAGCAGGAGACCCAGCAGAGGGAGCAAAAATTCGGTGCGTCGTGTCCCGTTTTCTTTCATGCGCCTTGCGGCGGATTACCCTGGCTGCGACAGGGTGGCAGGAGGGCAACTTTCTCGGAAATTGGCCTGTGGTATAATGATGACCCCAGGGCAGGCCGAAGCATTCATCGCCATTCCATTGCCCTATGCATCTGTATCCCGACCAACAGGCTCATAGCCAATCCAATCCTTCCGTCGGCCTTCCAACGAGCCGGAGAGCATATCACTCATGAAGGAACCACTTCGCGCCTACATCACATCCGAGCTTATCCGTGACCCCAGTTACCCCTTGCAGGACGACGAAGCGCTGATCACCGGCGGCCTCGTCGACTCCTTCTCCCTGGTCCAGGTCGCCCTCTTCATCGAGGAAAACTTCGGCGTTCGCCTGGAGGACTCCGAGCTGACCGCCGACAACATGGACACGCTCAACGCCATCGTGGCCTTCGTTGAGAGCAAGCGCGCCTAACCAGAGTCCCATGTCCCCCTTACCCATCCGTCTGGACAACCGCCCCGCCACGCTGCTGGACCAGGCGCGCTGGCTCTACCGGGAGCGCCCCGATCATACAGCCCTCATCCTGGTCGAGCGGGCAGGCGACCGCGCTGTCAGCTACCGCACATTCTTTGGGCAGGCGGCCCGTTACGCCCATGCCCTGCAGGCGGTCGGTGTGCAGCCCGGCGACCTGGTCGTCCTGGTATTGCAGCATGGCGAGGACGTGCTCTATAGCTTCTGGGGGGCCATGCTGCTTGGCGCGGTTCCCTCGATCTTCCCCTTTCTGACAGAAAAGCTCGATCCGGACCGTTACTTTGAGAGCGTCCGCGCGCTGGTCGAGCGCTCTGAGGTGCGTGTCGTCATCACTTATGCAGAGCTGGAGCCAGCCCTGCGGGAACACCTGGCCGGGATCGAGACCCTGGCTGCCATCCTGAACGTAGGGCAGCTCCAACCGGCGGGCGATGCAGCGGCCTACCTGGCCCACAATCCGGCGCAGGCCGACGATACAGCCTTCCTGCAACACTCGTCCGGCAGCACCGGGCTGCAGAAGGGGGTGATGCTCTCTCACCGCGCGGTGCTCAACCAGATCGCCAGCTACAGCGCCTCAATCCGCCTGACCCCCGACGACGTGGTCGTGAGCTGGCTGCCACTATACCACGACATGGGGCTTATTGCAGGCTTCATCATGCCCATCACGCAGGGCATCCCGCTGGTGCTCATGTCCCCCTTCCACTGGGTGCGCGACCCCAAAATCCTGTTGCAGGCAATCCATCGCTACCGGGGCACGCTCTGCTGGCTGCCCAACTTCGCCTACAACTTCATAGCCACGCGCATCCGCGACTCTGACCTGCAGGGGTTGGACCTCTCCTCCTGGCGGGCGGTGATCAACTGCTCAGAGCCGGTGTACGCGGAAAGCCACCGCGTTTTCCTGGAGAGGCTCCGGCCTTACGGCCTGCGGCCAGAGGCGCTGACGGTCTGCTACGCAATGGCGGAGAACACCTTCGCCGTCACCCAGGCGGGCATCGATGAGCCTGTCACGCTCGATGTGGTCGCCCGTGACATGCTGATGGAGCACCGCCGCGCCGCCCCTGCCGTGGACGGCACGGCAGCCATCACCATGGTCTCCTGCGGCAGACCCATCCCCGGTTGCGAAGTGCGCGTGGTGGACGAGCAGCGCCAGCCGCTCCCGGAGCGGTACGTGGGCGAGGTGGCGCTGCGCAGCAACTCGATGCTCAGCGGCTACTACCGGCGGCCTGACGCCACCGCCGAGGCAATGGCTGACGGCTGGTACTTCACCGGGGATATGGGCTACCTGGCCAACGGCGAGCTGTACATCACCGGGCGCAAGAAAGACCTGATCATCGTTGGGGGCAAGAACATCTACCCCCAGGATATCGAGAACCTGCTGAATGACATCCCCGGTGTCCATCCGGGCCGCTCCGTGGCCTTCGGCATCCTCAACGAGCAGTTGGGGACGGAGGACATCGCCATCATCGCGGAGGTGGACACCGAAGACGTGGCCGAACGGGCCACCATTGCGCGGGAGATCCGCGCCCGTGTGGTGCAGAACACCGACGTGGTCGCGCGCCACGTGCATCTGGTGGATCGCAAGTGGCTGATCAAGACCAGCAGCGGCAAGGTCGCCCGCCGCGCTAACCGGGAGAAATTTCTCCAGGAAGTGCTCAAACGGGACGCCACGTAGCCACCCTGTAACCGAATCTGAGGAAAGGAAAATGCGTCACCTTGCCAACTCCCAAACTCTCCGCTTACGCGCTGGTGTTGCTGGCCGGCTTTGCCCTGCTGCAGCCAGCGCTCCCTGCGACCCTCGCCCAGGGTGATCCCACTGCGCAGACCATCTCCAATCTCAACGTGCGCAGCGGTCCCAACGAGGAAGCCCCCCTGCTGACCACAATCCCACGGGGAACAACCGTTATCATCGAAGGGCGCAATCGCATCGGCAACTGGGTGCTGGTCCACACGCCGGATGGCAGCGCACGCGGCTGGGTGGCCTCCCGCTACCTGATATGGCCGGATGGCGTGGAACTTGCCGCGCTCCCCGTGCTTGGGGAGCAGCGCAGCGAGGCCGCTGCCGCGCCCGTGGCCGCCACGCCCTTGGACGAGGCATCCATGATCGCGCTACTGTCCTCGGTCCCGCCGGTTCCCACCGCCACGGCGCGCACCCGGCAGATCTCCGCCCGTGGCCAACAGTTGGGCAACCGCCCTCACGTCTTCACCAAAGCGGGCGACTGCAACAGCTTCCGTGACGGCTTTTTGGAGTCTATCGGCTACGGTCGCTACGACCTGGGGCCACACGGCCACCTGCAGGAGACCATAGATTTCTTCAGCGCACCGCTCTACGACGGCGGCCCCAATCCCTTCAATAACCACAGCATCGCGGCCCAGGTCGGCTATACGTCGGCCATCGTAACAGACCCGATCTTCAGCAACCTGGCAAGCTGCTAGCCGGGAGAGACCCTGCTGGCCTGCGATTACCGGACCTTCCGGCCCAGCGTGGCCCTGATCACCTTCAGCACGCTGGACATGCTGAGCCTGACCTCTGCGCAGTACGAGCAGGCCATGCGCCGCGTGCTGGATATTTCCGTCGAGCGGGGCGTCATCCCGGTGCTGACCACTGCCGCTGCCGGGCCGCCCGGCCATGCCCGCTGGCTGCGCACGCTGGAGTTCAACGCAGTCCTGGTCAACCTGGCCCGCGAATACGACGTGCCACTCATGAATTTCTGGCTGGCGACGCGCGACCTGCCGGGAGGCGGCCTGGACCCCGATCTGGTGCACGTCTCGCTCAGTTTCTCCGGCTGGGTGCGCTTCAACGGGACCGAGGATCAGTACGGCTACACGGCCTGGAACCGGCTGGCCCTGCAAACACTGGATGTGCTGCGGCGCGAGGTGCTGGCGCGTTAGCCTCGCGCGCACCCGGCATGGACGCGGAAGATAACAAAATGGGCGATCATCAACTGATCGCCCTCTCGATTCTCGCCGTCCCCCGAAGCCAGGGGCTACCAGCTCCGTGCGGCGGTGTAGTAGAAAGTGTGCTGGCAGGCCGGGTCGCTATCCAGGGTGGTGGTCAGGGTCATGCTCCAGGTGGTCTCGCTGGTAAAGGTGAGCGTCATCTGGACATTGCCGTTGCCCAAGACGTTGCGCCCGCTGTAGGTATAGGTATTCTCCCCGGCGGGGGATAGCGTGTAGGGCGTCATCTCCTGCCCGCGCCAGGAGATCGTGCCGTCCCCGTTGGGCGTGATGGCAACGAGATGGGCGCAGTAGGCCAGAGCGGGGCCGGAGCATGTGCCGCTCATATTGTCCAGGCCGGGGTTGGCCTGCCACACGGACTGCCCGGCAGGAACCAGGCCTGAGCCAGCCGCCTGCCCGCCCGACGGCTCGGAAACGAGCGGCGGCGCTTCCACCTCAGCGATCTGGTCGCACACGCCCAGCGTGCGGACAGCATCCCGTTGGACCCAGGCCTGCCCGTATCCAGCCAGGTCCAGCCGCCACCAGGCAACCCCGGCGTCATCGGCTGCCTGCCCGGTGACCGTGTAGTGCAGCTCAGGGTCCATGGGGGCCAGCACCCGGTAAGCATCGCCCGGCCCGGTGTAGAGTGTGACCTCCTCATCGGCAGCCGCCACCCCGGTCAGGCAGGCCACGCTGCCGGGGGTCAGGCCAAGCGGCGCGCCCTCCACCGCAGCGAAAGGATACGCCTGGTGCAGCAGCGGCCCCGACTCATTGGTGTACTCAACCTCCACCCATGCCCCGGTGTCGGCAGTCACCCCGACACCGTTGGCTGCCACACTGACCGCGCCATCCAGGACCATAATGTCCATCCCCGCCTCTGAGGGGGCCTGCACCAGCAAGGTGGCGGCAGAAAAGGCCAGGTTGACGCCGTTGATCTGCAAGTGAGCGGGGTCCTCACCGGCCAGCCGCAGCAGCAGCCCAGACGACGCCGCGCCGCATGCCTGGCCATCCGAAGCCGTAGCCAGCGAAAAAGCCTGCATCGGCGCGCTGAATGCGGGCAGGATATCATCCGGCTCCAGGGTGTGGAGCGCCACAGGGTCGCCCTCGGCCACCGAGATCAGGTCGCCAAAGACCCAGGCCAAGCCGCCCTCGGTCTGGATACGGAACCAATCGCCCGCCGCGTTGCGCCCGTCGGCGACGGCCTGCGCATCATCGTCCAGGGTGCCGACCACCGGGTAGTTTGTCCCGGCCCCGGCGCGCAAATTAACCGGATATCCGGCGGCGTTCTGCACGGTCACCGTGGGCGCAGCCTCCGCTCCGGGTTCGACCAAGTTAGTCATCTCGGCCTCGCCAAACAAAATCATCTCCAGCGGGGGAGCACCTGCGGGCAGGTCAGCCTGGGCACGCAGGACGGCCACCCCCCAGCTATCCTGCTCCGGGTCAGCGGCCCCGGTGGCCAGCCTGTTCAGGTCCGCCAGAGCGACCATGTCCCCAGGGGCGGCAAAGACAGTCGAGCCTCCCCCCACCGGCTCCGCTAAAACTTCAGCATACCCGTAACAGGCCTGGTCGACGCCCAGCCCACCGCAGGACCCGGCCACAGCGCCTTCTACGACCTCGATCAGGGCGCTGCACAGGGCAGCGCCCTCCTGGGCGACTCCTGCGCCACCGCCAACCGTCAGAGCCAGCAATACCAGCAACAGACCTGACCACCTGAAACTCACAGAAATCCTGTACATCTCCTGCTCCTCCTGCCCGACGGCTGCAAGCGCGTATGGACGGTATCGAGTATCTATAGTAGCATATTACGGTTGCAGATTATAGAAGGACATGAGTCACATCTGGCCCCGTATGAGACATACAGGAGCGTTGAGGATGGCGCGAGTCCTGCTCATCGCCGCACTGCTGGTGCTGGCTGCCTGCGCGCAAGACGACCCCTCCGCCACCGTCGAAGCCTACCTGCAAGCCAAGGTAGCCAGCAACCTGGAGACGCTCCAGCGGCTCTCCTGCGCCGCCTGGGAGGCGCAGGCCGTGGTGGAAGCCAGCTCGTTTGAATCGATGAACGCCGAGCTTCAGGATATGCGCTGCCGTCAGAACGGCCAGGACGGCGAATACACCCTGGTTGAATGTGAGGGCAAGATCGTCACCGTGTACAACGGCGAGACGCGCGAATGGGACCTGGGCGCGTTCCCCTACCGGCTGCTGCAAGAAGACGGGGAATGGCGTATGTGCGGCTACCACGAAGGCGAGGACTGAGCGCCATCTCAGCCGGCGTTCATACCCAATCCCTGCCGGATCACATCCAGGGCCTGCAACGTGATCAGGTTGCGGTAGGTGTAGCCCGCCTGCAACGTCTCCTCGTTGAACACACCCGTGCTGCCCTCCTCCGGCACGGTCAGGTGAATGGTCTCGGTGGTGTCCACGCCCTGGTTGGGCAGCTCTTGCAGGGCTAGCCACAGATTGATCAGCGGCAGGTCGTAGTCCTGAGCAATACGGACGATGATCTGGTTGAACAGGTAGGACTTCTCAGGATACTCAGGCCGCGTGGGGAAGGTGTTCAACACCGGCACTACGTCGCTGTTGATGGTTTCCAGCACCACCGTGCGCAGGTGATAATCAAACCGGTCTGCCTCCAGATAGAACACATCGTTGGTGCCGAACATGATGATGGCGATGGCAGGCTGGGAGACGCGATACTCGCAGGCCAGTGGGCTTTCGTTGGGTCGGCACCAGTTGGGGTCTGCCCAGGTGGGGTCCAGCACGCTGGCGGCGTTGAAGCCGCTGGCAGTGGCTATACCCGGATTGGCAAAGGAGTCCAGCTCAAAGCCCTCGCCGCGCGCGGGCACACCGCCGAAGTGGTCGAGCACCGGCTGCAACGCCGAATACCGACCCAGGTCGTACTCTCCGGAGCCAAAAGGCGTCAAAAAAGCAGCAGCAGCCGTCATACAATCCCCCACTTTGGAAAAGACACGCGGGTTGTGGCCGCTTTCCAGGCTACGCGCGTAAATGGCCCGCGCGTGCGCCGTCACCTGGGGCATCACAGGGTAGGCGGTGAGGTCGATCTCCGCCACCGCCGCCGGGTCGAAGTCGCCCAGGGTCGGCGGCGTGAGATCGAGGGCCAGGTCGCCCTCGCCCGCCGACGCAGCCGCATCCTCAGGCCGGGCTTCCCCGGCGCTATCGGCCACCTCCTGCGTGGGCGTGGCAAAAGCTGGCGTCGACGGGGTGGCCGTCGGCGCAGCGCCGGTGGAGCAGGCGGCAGCCAGAGCAGCGACAACGAGCACAAGGGTGAGGGTTCTGTAGAACATGATGGCTCCTCCCTGCTTGCAAGATTGGCATTAGAGTTTACACTAGGGTACGCTCGCCGCAAGAGTCACCCGGCCAGCGCGGAGAAACATCCCAAGAAAGCGCTTTTCTAAGACCCTGTCACACAAACGGGGACATGCCATGTGGCGAAGCCTGCTCTCCCGCGAAAATCTGTTTGCCATTGGCCTCTGCCTGATTCTGATCCTGCTGGTGATCGCCACGACGGATACCGCGCCGCAGTGGATTTACCAGGGCTTCTAACCGGGACTCACCGCCCATGACCCTCACGCGCATCGCCGTCGCAGCGGCTGCGGCGCTGCTCTATAGCTGGCTGCTGCCCGGACGCTGGCGCGGCTGGGCCTTGATGCTGGCCAGCATTGTCGCCATCTACTGGCTGGGCACGCCGCTGGCCATCCGCTACCTGGACTTTATCCTGCCGACCGCGACTCTGG
>FWWM01009961.1_pt1 | contig 17187 bp, 21 predicted proteins | sample 2228351 | NCBI WGS metagenome assembly FWWM01 (sample SAMEA103939774, study PRJEB20133) | metagenome | reverse complement strand
CTCTTTCATAGGGTATGATCCTCCTTTCTTTAGTTTGTTTAAACCATTGAGGATTATACCCTATCCGAAATTTACAGAAAATAGGTTACACTATCCTGCAGTACATGCAAGACCGATGTGGCCTGGGAGGATACAACACACGTTATGAATACGAAAAAGGGAAATTTGTCATTATATCTGATGAAGAGATTGAACATATACCCATAAAAACATCCAAGAGCATAGACATCCTGAGATTTATAGATGCCGGAGAGATTGAACCAATATATTATGATAGGTCATATTATCTTGAACACGTGGAGGGCGGTGAAAGGGCATATGCACTTTTAAGGGAGACGATGAAGGCAGCAGGAAAGGTTGCTTTATCAAAGATTATATTTAAGGATAAAGAACATATAGCTATCCTTAGGGTATTTCATGACATAATTATGCTGCGACAGCAAAGAATCCACCCTCGCAACAGAACTCGTAAGGCATTTTCTCGGCAGGTTTAATATCGAGACCTATCATGATGAGTTCAGAGACTCTTTGATGGAATCAATCAGAGCCAAAATAGCAGGCAAAAAGATTAAAGTTGCACCGAAAAGGGAAGTAGAAAAGGTTGTCAGCCTTATGGATGCCCTCAAAAAGAGTCTTCAGAAAAAGAAAAAAGGCTGTTTAGATAACACACTCCTTTGGCTCCTTATCAATTCTGATGCCTTTAAAAACAGGAATTCTTAATTTGTTGTCCTTTGTCCATTCATGATAACCAACCCTAACAACCACTTCAGGTCTGCACCAGAATGCCCTTCTCTTGAATCTAAGAACCCTATCAAATGGAGAGATATCTGTTTTCATGTCTTTTATCATATTAAATAATTGCCTCATAGTCTTTTCATCAACACCCGTGCCTACCTGACCAATATGAATCAATTTACCTCTATCATATACACCAAGGATTAAAGAACCAAAATAATCTCTCTTGCTACCCTCGCCTTCAAGATAACCACACACAATGGCATCGATGTCTGAAAATTTCTTGATCTTCAACCAGTAGCCAGATCTTTCACCCGCTAAGTATGGACTCGATTTTTCTTTTGCCATAATGCCTTCGAATCCCTTCCTTAAAGCCATCCTGAAGAGTTTTTTTCCCTCGCTGTAGGCTTCTGACAATATGACATTATAAGACAAGGGAAACAAACCCCTTAACAGATCCCTTCTCTCTGTGAGTGGTTTGTGCATTACTGATTTTCCATTCAAATAAAGTAGATCAAAAACTATATATGTGGCAGGGATTAGTAAAGACAACATTTCTATTCTCTCTATATCCTCTATATGCTCCCTCTGCTGAAGTTTATCAAAATTTGGAATCCCTTCTTTTAAGACAACAATCTCTCCATCAAAGACAGCAGATTTTACTTTGAGATACCTTTTTATTTGTTGAAACTCTGGATATCTGTATGTTATATCAAGTAGTCTCCTGTTCTGGAGCCTTAAATTTTTCCTATACACAAATGCAATACACCTTGTGCCATCCCATTTCAATTCGAAAAAATGGTCTGCTGAATCAAAAGGACTGGATGACTTTGCGAGCATGGGACGAATTTTCATTTAATAATTATAAGAGATTATTACTGAGTTGAACAGCTTATTAGGTCAATAGGATTCTGAATGGTTACTTTTTGAGAAAAGCCTGAATCTGTATTTAAAACAGCATTCTCTGTCCCTTCAGTTCCTTCCCCTGAACTTCCTCAAATATCCTTATCTTTCCATATTCTCCGTCATAGCCCGGTGCAATATGGACATCGCCTTTGCGCATCTTTTCTATTGCCTCTCTTATGAGAGGCGAGCCTGTCCTTTCAATATCCTCAAGGGGGATATCCATGAGTATCCTGAATTCGTTTCCAAGTTTCTGAAGGAGGTTTTGATATTCTTTATCCACAGCCCTGCTATTTGGACCTACCTTCAAAACCTCTGCGATGATTTCAGACAATGGAATAATTGAGTAAAAAGAAGGAGCGTTCTCTGGCCTGAAGCCCTCATCCCTGTCAGCAAGTTTTTCTACCCTGTGCATTACTCCGACTGTAACCTTCCCGCCACATACAGGACACAGATAATCATGTTTGATAGTCTCTCGTGGCGTCATGCTTATTCCGCATGTCCTGTGTCCGTCATAATGATATTTGCCTTCTTCTGGAAAGAATTCTATTGTTCCGATGAATCCTTTTCTTGTCTTTATAGCGTCTTTAATTGCATTATATGAAATGTCAGTGTCGAATATATTCGCTTCTCGTCCTATCTTGGTGGGAGAGTGAGCGTCAGAATTGGAGATAAGCGTTATTTTGTCAAGGGCGGAAAGCCGCCAGTTCATAAGCGGGTCTGAAGAAAGACCTGTCTCTATAGCATAGATATGCCTGGTCAATTCATTGAAACAATCCTCGATTGAATCAAAGCCCGATTCTGCACCGAATATGGAAAAATGCGGCGTCCATGCATGGGCTGGAACAAGCATTGCATCAGGTGATTCATTCAGAACTATCCTTAAAAGCTCCTTTGCATCGAGTCCGAGTATTGGCCTCCCATCAGCGTTGAGATTTCCTATCTTTGCAAGGGCTATATTTATCTTTGCTGCACTTGCGAAATCAGGCACGAACAAGATTGAGTGTATCTTTCGGGTCTTCCCGTTTTTGCTATAGATGCAGCTTATCTCTGCGGTGAGCATGAAAAAGACGTCATCCTTGCATGAGTCGGGAATGTCGTTTGTTCTAAGATCCCTTCTCAGCATGAATAATCCATTGCCTGTGGATTCCAGTTTTTCATTCAACTCCTTGAACCATCGAGGATGAGTAAAGTCTCCTGTTCCGATTACTGAAATGCCTTTAAGCTGCGCCCATCTCCAGATGTTTTCTGGAGACATATCCTTGCTCGTTGCCCTTGAATATTTTGAGTGGATGTGAAGGTCAGCAATAAAACGCATATGAGAATTATAACAGAACTCCTCTTGCAACATCTATGACTTTTCCGCCTATATGTATTTCGATTTTATACCCCCTCTTTGCTCTTAGAAATATCAATGACGACCTTCCGATCTAATATCCCTGCCCACGCTGGTATTAATATATTATTCTTACCGAAATATTCGTGCTTAACAACATATCCTGCAAGGCATTCATTTGGGCTTGCTGTTGCAGGGTCTTCTTCAATCTTCTTCATTTTGCTTGCCCCCGAAAGTTTATTTTTGTTTTTAGTATATCACTTATAGGTTATTTGTCAATTTTCAGGACAAAACTTATGAAACAATTTTGTAATATATGAAACATAAATGTATACATTGAAAGGCGACTGGTTAAGGCCGGGTGACAAAAACCTTTAAATATCAAGGGTTGGTGGTTCTGGCACGGCTGTTGCTTAATAAAAGTCAACCGAAATTTAGACAGGAGGGTCGTATGAGGCAAATAGCTATTTACGGCAAGGGCGGCATAGGCAAATCAACGACAACGCAGAACACTGTCGCAGCACTTGCAGAAGCAGGATACAAGTGCATGATCGTAGGATGTGATCCCAAGGCTGACGCGACAAGGCTTATACTTAACAAAAAGGCACAGTCAACTGTTATGGATATGGCGAGGGAGAAGGGCCCGGTTGAAGACCTCGAGATAGAAGATGTGCTTCTTGAAGGTTTTAAAGGAATCAAGTGTGCAGAATCTGGTGGTCCTGAGCCAGGTGTTGGATGTGCCGGCCGTGGTGTTATAACCGCGATAAATTTTCTTGAGGAAAATGGTGCATATTCAGACGATCTCGATTTTGTATTTTATGATGTCCTCGGAGATGTTGTCTGCGGTGGTTTTGCGATGCCCATAAGGGAGGGAAAGGCAAAGGAGATTTATATAGTTACATCTGGTGAGATGATGGCAATGTATGCAGCTAACAACATTGCCAGAGGTATTCTCAAGTATGCACAGAGTGGTGGTGTTAGGCTTGGCGGCCTTATATGTAACTCAAGGAAGACCGACAGGGAGTATGAACTTATATCTGAGCTTGCAAAGAGACTGAACACACAGATGATTCATTTTGTTCCAAGAGATAATCAGGTTCAGAGGGCTGAGTTAAGGAGGATGACGGTTATCGAATACTCGCCAGACCATCCTCAGGCTGATGAGTATAGGATGCTTGCGAAGAAGATAGCGGAAAACAAAAATCTCGTCATCCCTACTCCTTTGAGCATGGACGAACTTGAACAACTGCTTATGGACTTCGGCATACTCGAAAACGAAGAGGCGGCAGCATAACTACAGTTGACAGTGTCAATTATCAGCGACAGTTCTTTTACTTTACTGAAACTGACACTAATCACTGACACCAATTTGAAAATGGAGGAAATATGAGTACAGCAATAAAAGAGACTCAAAAAAAGATTGCGGAGGTTCTGGAGGCATATCCAGAAAAGGCAAGGAAAGACAGGGCAAGGCATCTTGCTGCAAATGACCCTTCAGGAGGATGCGGGTCAGCATGTCAGGTGAAATCTAACATAAAATCAAGACCAGGTGTGATGACCATAAGGGGATGTGCATATGCCGGTTCCAAGGGTGTTGTATGGGGTCCTGTAAAGGATGTTGTGCATATAAGCCATGGACCTGTTGGTTGGGTCAGTATAGCTGGTGGTCAAGAAGGAATTATTACAACGGCATTACCGGTATAGATACTTTTGTTACCATGCATATCACAAGTGACTTTCAGGAAAAGGACATCGTCTTTGGCGGAGATAAAAAGCTTGAGCAGTTGTGCAGGGAAATAAAAGAGATGTTTCCCCTTGCAAAGGGTATAAGTATTCAGTCGGAATGCCCAATTGGTCTCATTGGAGACGACATAGAGTCTGTCGCTAAAAAGATGACAAAGGAACTCGGTATTCCTGTGATACCTGTAAGGTGCGAGGGATTCAGGGGTGTCAGTCAGTCTCTCGGTCACCACATTGCAAATGACAGCATAAGGGATTATGTGTTGAATAAAGGTGATCTGGAGAAAACAACTCCGTATGATGTGAATCTCATTGGAGACTACAATATCGGTGGTGATGCCTGGGCATCAAGAAAGATACTTGAGGAGATGGGTCTAAGGGTTATTTCTCATTGGACAGGAGATGCAACGATTAATGAACTCGCAATTTCAAGCAAGGCAAAACTCAATTTGATACACTGCTATCGCTCTATGAACTATATATGCAGACACATGGAAGAGACATATGGCATCTCGTGGGTTGAGTACAACTTCTTTGGACCTACAAAGATATATCAGAGCATAAGAAAGATAGCATCATACTTTGATGGTTATATTAAAGAGAGGGCTGAGAAGGTGATCGAAAGATACAGGCCCATGATGGATAAGGTAATCGAGGAGTATAGACCGAGACTTAAGGGAAAGACAGTGATGCTTTATGTTGGTGGCCTCAGGCCAAGGCATGTGATAGGCGCCTATGAAGACCTCGGGATGGAGGTAATAGCAACAGGTTATGAATTTGGACATAATGACGATTATAAAAGGACATATCCAGAACTTAAAGAGGGTGCGTTGATCTATGATGATGCTACTCCTTACGAACTCGAAGAATTCTCAAAGAGGATGATGCCCGACCTTGTGGGCTCAGGTATAAAGGAGAAGTATGCCTATCATAAGATGGGAGTGCCTTTTAGACAGATGCATTCCTGGGATTATTCAGGACCTTATCATGGCTTTGACGGTTTCCCTGTATTCGCCCGTGATATGGACATGACGGTAAACAGCCCCACATGGAACCTGATACGGAGGAAGCGAAATTGAATGAATTCACAATTACAGGATAATCATGAAATCTAAGGAGGCAAAATGCGAGTAATAGATCATAATGAACTCTTTGAAAAAGAGGAATATATCCAGCAATCCAAAAGAAAAAAGGAATTCGAAAAATGTGTTACTCATGAAGATGTAGAAAAGATAGCTGAATGGACAAAGACAGAAGAATATAAAGAGAAAAACTTTGCAAGGCAGGCGCTCACGATTAATCCTGCGAAGGCCTGCCAGCCCCTTGGGGCTGTTTTATGTGCTCTGGGTTTTGAGAAGACTCTACCCTTTGTTCACGGCTCTCAGGGATGTGTCGCCTATTTCAGGAGCCATCTGAGCAGGCACTTTAAGGAGCCTGTTCCTGCAGTTTCCACATCAATGACAGAGGATGCAGCAGTGTTTGGAGGTTTTAACAATATGATTGAAGGCTTGGAGAATGCCTACACTATTTATAAGCCAGAAATGATCGCTGTCTCCACTACATGTATGGCTGAGGTAATAGGTGATGACCTGAATGCATTTATCAAAAAGGCAAAAGAACAGGGTGTCCTGCCTCAGAATATACTGACACCATTTGCCCACACACCGAGCTTTGTTGGTTCCCATATCACAGGTTATGACAATATGATGAAGGGTATTCTCGGCTACCTTGGAGAACTCGGAAGAAAAACAGGTAAAAAATCAGAAAGGTTAAACATAATTTTTGGTTTTGATACATATACAGGCAACTATAGAGAGATAAAGAGGTTATTGAATCTCATGGGTATTGATTACACATTGCTTGCAGATATAAGCGATGTAATGGACTCGCCAAATACAGGGCACTACAGGATGTATCCTGGAGGCACTCCCTTGATTGAGGCTATTAATGCCGTTAATGCTAAGACGACTATTGCATTACAGAAATATGCAACAGTCAAAACAGGTGAGTTTATAAGAGAGGTCTGGAATCAGGAATTTATAGCCGTTCCTATGCCTGTGGGCATAAGAAATACTGATAGTTTCCTTGATACACTTACCAGAATCACTGGCAAACCCATCCCGCAGGAATTAGAGGATGAAAGAGGAAGGGCTGTTGATGCAATGGTAGACTCCCATCCATATGTGCATGGAAAAAGGTTTGCCCTCGTTGGTGATCCTGACTTGCTGATCGGACTGGTCGGTTTTTTGCTCGAAATGGGTGGCATACCTGTCCACATCCTTTGCACTAATGGAGATAAGACCTTTGAAGATGATATGTATGCTCTATTGAATAGCTCTCCTTTTGGTAAGGATGGAAAGGTCTATATCGGCAGAGATATGTGGCATTTGAGGTCGCTTATGTTTACAGAGCCAGTTGATTTTCTAATAGGGAATTCATATGCAAAGTTCCTCTGGAGAGACACTGGCACCCCGCTTATAAGAATCGGCTTTCCATTGTTTGACAGGCATCACCTCCACAGGTATCCGATCGTCGGCTATCAGGGAGTGATAAATCTGGTGAACTGGGTGGTAAATACTGTCCTCGATGAGATGGATAGAAAGACGATTAATACAACGAGCTTTGATGTGATCAGGTAGGTGAGGATTATAACTATGCTGAGAAGCATAGATAAATTAATACAGAGCGGATGTGAACTGGAGAAGAAAGAAAAAATCTGCCGTTTACGGGGCGGAGAGTCATGTGCCTTTGACGGTGCCATGATAGTGCTCCAGCCAATAGCAGACGCTGCACATATTGTCCATGGTCCTATTGCATGCTGTGGTAATTCGTGGGAAGGTAGAGGAACATTGTCTTCTAAGGGCAATCTGCACAGAATGGGGTTTACAACAGATATGAGCGAGATGGATATTGTTTATGGCTCTGAAGAGAAACTTTATCAGTCAATTCTGCATACATATGAATCAGTGAAGCCAAAGGCGATATTTGTCTATGCCACATGTGTAAGCGGACTTATCGGTGAAGACATAGAAGCAGTTTGCAAAAAAGCAGAAAAAGAGATCGGAATACGAGTTATTCCTGTAAATGCACCTGGTTTTGTAGGACCAAAAAACCTCGGAAACAGAATAGCTGGAGAAACTCTTCTTGATTATGTGATAGGAACAGGAGAGCCTTCAATTACAACAGAATACGACATAAACCTTATCGGAGAGTATAACATAGCTGGCGATCTATGGCTTGTAGAGCCTATTTTAAAGGAAGCAGGAATAAGAGTTCTTTCGAGAATAACAGGAGACTCTACTTTTGAAGAGATAACATATGCTCACAGGGCAAAGCTGAATGTAGTTGTGTGCAGCAGGGCATTGATAAATGTGGCAAGGGAGATGGAAAGGAGATATGGAATTCCGTATGTGGAGGTCTCATTTTATGGTAAGACAGAGATGTCAAAGGCTCTAAGGGCTCTAAAGGACGGGTTTAGCAGTTTAAACAGTCTAAACAGTTTGGATGAAAAGATTGAGGCAATAATTGAAAGAGAAGAAAAGCGGCTCGGAGAGAGGTTGAAAGCCTATTCACATTTAAGGGGCAAAAGGGCTGTGCTTTATACAGGCGGTGTGAAGAGCTGGTCATTTATTTCTGCACTCATGGATTTAGGTATAGAGATTGTAGCCATCGGAACGAAGAAAAGCACCTTTGAAGATGAGGAGAAGATGAAGGAGCTATTGGGTGAAAATGCACCGCTTGTTGAAGATGTTACACCGGGGAATTTATTAAGACTTATGAAGGAGAGAAATGCAGACATGCTCATAGCCGGTGGCAGAAATCAGTATCTTGCCATTAAGGAAGGTTATCCATTTGTTGATGTGAATCAGGAGAGGCATATTCCATATGCAGGATATGAAGGATTGATAAACTTAGCCAAGCAGATAAGCCACAGCATGAGATTTTATGCAGGGAATAGGTCATATATGTCAAATAGGACATATGTTCAAAGATCTGAAAAGAGTGTCGTCATCAATCCTCTTAAGCATTCTCAAGCCATAGGCGCAGCAATAGCATTTCAGGGCATTGACAGGGCATTGCCCATTATTCATGGAGCACAGGGGTGTGCTTTTCTGGGCAAGGTGCTTTTGACAAAGCATTTCAGGGAACCCATCTCTCTGGCTTCCACAAAACTGTTTACAGAGAATGTTGTTATGGAAAGCGAGGAAAACTTAGCAAAAACGGTTAAAGGATTTATAGAAAAGAATAATCCTGATCTGATAGGCATTCTTACATCGGGACTCTCTGAAGTGAAAGGCGACGATGTTTCGGGTATCGTAAAGCAGCTCCAGGCCGAACAGCATCAGTGCAATATTCTTTATGTTTCAACACCTGACTATGAAGGCGGGCTTGAAACAGGTTATGCAAAAGCGGTAGAGGCACTACTAAATTTAACAATTTACAGTTTACGATTCACGGAGAGACAGATCAATGTCATTGTCGGGTCTCATCTCACACCTGCGGACTTTACAGAATTAAGGGAAATAATCGAATCGTTCGGCTTAAAACCCATAATGCTTCCTGATCTTTCTGCGCTCGACGGCAGCAGACAGGGGTTTTCTGCCTTAGCAACCGGTGGTACAAAAATAGATGAAATAAGGAATATGGGGGCATCTGCATTCACTATTGCCATAGGTGTAAGCATGGAGCCTGCTGCAATGATTCTAAAGGAGAGATTTGGCATCGAATACAGGGTATTTGAAAGTATTTCAGGTCTTAAGGATACGGATATGTTTATGGAGTTGCTTTCCATGCTGAGCGGGAAACATATGCCCGCTAAATACAAAAGACAGAGAAGGATTCTTATTGATGGAATGAGGGATGCGCATTTTTATTATGGTAATAAAAAGATATGCATTGCTCTTGAGCGCGACCTCTCGCTCCAGATGTCAGGCTGGCTCAATGAAATGGGAGCAGAGGTAGAGATTATCGATGTGAACTTAGAAGACTTATTTTCAATCCATGGTAATTTTGACCTGTTAGTCTCGAATCCCCATGCCGAGGATACAGCCAAAAGGCTCGGGGTGCCACTGTATCAGATGGGATTTCCTGTGTATAAGATTTTGGGATACACAAATAGGGTTACCGTAGCATATAGGGGTACTCTTGGACTTATTAACGATATCGCGAATTTAATGATGAGGGCGCACTAATATGTTGTTCTGGTAATGGATGCTATTTTCGCTCATTTTAATACAGGTTATAACCTATAGTCTATTTGGGGGTGTAACAATGAAGATAGCCTTTGCAACAACTGACGGAATTAATGTAGATGAGCATTTCGGCAGGGCGGGGATGTTCGCCATATACGAACTTACAAAGGACAGCTACAGGTTTATTGAAATGAGAAAGTTTGCTGACGGCAGGGACATGGAGATTGAGGAGACAAAGGGGATGGGTGAGGTGCATAACGACAGGGTTCAAAGAAAAGTCGATAAGCTTTCGGACTGCAAGATCGTGTATCTGACCGAAATAGGAGGACCTCCTGCAGCAAGGCTTGTAAAAAAGGGCATGATGCCCGTTAAGGTGAAGGAGATAGTCTCCATTGAGGAGTCATTGCAAAAACTTATGGAAACCCTTAAGAAATCGCCGCCGCCGTGGCTGAGAAAGGCAATAACAACAGAAATGGAGTAATGGAGTGTTGGAGCGATGGAAAATAATAAGCTGCACAATACTCCATTACTCCAATACTCTAATAAAGCAAAAGGAGGAATTAACATGAAGATGATCAGGGCATTTATCAGACCGGAAAAGGAGCAGGAGGTTGTTCTTGCATTGGAAGGAGCGGGTTTCCCGTCCCTTACAAAAATGCCTGTGTTCGGTAGAGGAAAGCAGAAAGGGCTTCAGGTTGGTCCTGTGCATTATGATGAACTGCCGAAGACACTTATAATGACAGTTGTTGATACTGAGGATGTGGATAAGGTTGTAAAAATTATTCAGGAGAAGGCGAGGACAGGCTTTATCGGAGACGGAAAGATATTCATCAGCCCTGTAGAGGCTGCATATACCGTGAGGACAGGAGAGGCTGGGTTATGAAAGAGATTACAGCAATCATAAGGAGAGACAAGCTTCCGGAGACAAAGCAGGTGCTTGAGGAACTGGGTTATCCGTCTCTTACCATTCAGAGTGTTGAAGGAAGGGGAAAGCAGAAGGGCGCAATGTGTGCGGAAATGGATTCAGAGATGCCTGATAGTTTTTGCACGGCTGTCAAGCTGACCCCAACACCATCCTCTTATGCCATCGAACATACACTGCCCAAGGTTGCCCTTTATGTGCCGAAGAGGATGCTCACTATAGTTGTACCTGATGATATAGTTGAAACTGTTGTGAAGTCAATAATAAAAGTTAACCAGACAGGAAAGCATGGAGACGGAAAGATATTTGTTTCTCCGATAGAAGGTGCTGTGAGGGTAAGGACAGGAGAGAAGGACGGAGAAGCGATAGCGTAAGGAGGAGTTATGCCAATTATCGGATACATAAGAAGTGAAAAGGAATGGATGCCTAAATTTATAGAATCCATCGAGATAAAGAAGTGTATTGGTTGCGGGCGCTGTTATAAGGTCTGCAGCAGGGATGTGCTTGAGCTTAAAGAGAAGCCATTTGGAGGAGAAGATGAATATGGTGATGACATGGGCAATAAGGTAATGTCAATTGCCAATCCAGAAAACTGCATTGGATGTGATGAAAGCGCGAGGGTTTGTGTAAAGAAGTGTCATTTACATTTGGAGGTGTAAAATGAAGAGCATTATTAAAACTCATCCATGTTTTTCAAAGGAGGAGCATCACAGGTTTGGCAGGATACATCTTCCTGTGGCTCCTATATGCAACATACAGTGCAGGTATTGCATCCGAAGATACGACTGTGCCAATGAATCGAGACCGGGGATTACGAGTAAGGTGCTGACTCCTTCAGAGGCTCTGGAGAGGGTACAGACTCTTGTAGACAGAAACGAGCGCATAAGTGTAATCGGAATTGCAGGGCCTGGAGATCCTCTGGCAAACGATACGACCTTCGAGACACTAAGGGCAATTAACAGGGAATTCCCAGAGCTTATTCTATGCATTTCCACAAACGGCCTTTATCTCTCCGACAGGCTTGAAGATCTTGTGAGCTCGGGGGTGAGAAGTCTTACAATCACTATAAACGCCGTAATGCCAGAAACAGCAGAGAAGATATATTCGCGGGTCTCATACAGAGGGCGTAAATACACAGGAAGAGACGCGGCAGAGTGCCTATTGTACAATCAGTGGAGAGGACTAAGAAACGCCATTGATGCAGGACTTATTGTGAAAGTAAATACTGTCTTAATACCATGTATAAATGATAACGAAATACCTTTAATAGCAAGGTTTGCAGGAGGTATGGGAGCAGATATTATGAATATAATTCCTCTAATCCCTCAGGGAGAATTTAAATACTTACAGAGGCCATCGCATAAGATGCTGAATGATATGAGACAAATATGTAACTCCTATATTACCCAGATGTCCCATTGCAGGCAGTGCAGGGCTGATGCTTTCGGAACTCTTGGAGAAGACAAAGATATGGAGCTTGAGGTGTTGAATGCGAGGATAGGAGAAGAATACTGTGAGATGGTTAACTGATGTAGAACTTGAGCGCTGCCGCAGGCAGTTGATGCTTGGTGGTTTTACAATCGAACATCAACAGAGACTAAAGGCATCAACTGCACTTATTGCAGGAATAGGTGGGCTTGGCGGGACTGCTGCTATTTATCTTGCGGTTGCAGGAATAGGTAAAATGATTTTTGCCCATTACGGAAATCTGACGCTCTCAAACATGAACAGGCAGATATTGATGAGGCATGAATGGATAGGCAAGAGCAGGGTTATACAAGCAATGAAAAGCATAGACGATATAAACCCTGATGTAGAGGTTCAGATATATGATGAAAGGATAACATGGGATAATGTTGATAGATTACTTGATGGTGTCCATATAGCACTCTCTGCACGTCCAAATTTCCATGAGAGACGAATATTGAACAATGCGTGTGTGAAAAGGGGTGTCACGATGGTCGAGGCAGCAATGAATGGAATGGAGGGTTATATTTTTAATGTCATACCTGAAAAGACACCATGCCTGAATTGTCTGTATCCCGAGGATAATAATGAATGGGAGGAACTGGGCTTCCCAGTTCTTGGCGCTGTCTCGGGAATGCTCGGATGCATGATGGCTATAGAGGCAATAAAGCTGCTCACAGGCTACGGGAAGCCGCTGCTTTCACAGATGCTTGTATTTAATACCATTGATATGGAGTTCAGGAAGCTCAATATCCTAAGGGATGAAGATTGCGGTGTATGCGGTAAAAAGGCTAAAATAGCGGAGACGATACAATGCGAGTTCTCTCGGGCAAAGTAAAGCAATTCATGTGGGATCTATCAGGCGCCTTTGGCGATATAGGTGTTTTATTCCCTATTGCCATTGCATTAATAGCAAAGAATGGTTTCAATCCTACGGCGCTATTTTTAATGGCAGGAATATTTTATATAGCATCTGCCTATTACTTTAAGATCACAATGCCTGTTCAACCCCTTAAGGCAATGTCAGCCATTGCAATTGCTACAGGACTGAGTAGTAACATTATCAACTCTGCTGGCATTGTTATGGGAATCATCTTGCTTGTTATAGCTTTTACAGGATTAAGTGTAAGGCTTGGAAATATTTTCCCTTTATCCGTAATAAGGGGAATACAACTCGGTTTGGGGATGATGCTTATAAAGGCATCATTGAATCTCATGAATGGCGATATTCCCATTGCCATAATTGTCGGAGCAATCCTGATGGCATGTGTTTTTATAATCAAAAATATGCCGCCTCTTATACCTGTTATGATAATCGGGATAGTTATTTCTTTAAGGGAAATTAAAATGGCTTCAATGGGTCCTGTGGCTTTAGCACCGGTCATTCCTGATCTGAATAACTTATGGATGGGCCTTACAATGCTCGTCCTGCCACAGATAGCATTAACATTCGGCAATGCCATAGTTGCAACCGAGGCAACAGGCAGGATACTCTACGGTGAAAGGGCTGAGAAACTGAACCTTAGAAGCATTCCGCTGAGTATGGGCATTGCAAATATTGCATCAGGAATAGCAGGAGGAGCTCCCATGTGCCACGGTTGCGGAGGACTGACAGCGCATTGCAAATTTGGCGCAACCAGTGAGAAATCAGGTTATATCATAGGTCTTACACTTATTGCATTGGCGATTTTTTTCGGACATTCTGCATTATCAATAATATCAGCCTTCCCCAAAGGCATCCTGGGTGTCCTGCTCTTTTATGTGGGGGTGCAGCACTCACTTTTTATAAAGGACATCTTAAAGGACAAAACATCCCTTCTGATTGCCTTAACAACTGCTGTCTCAGGTTTTTTATTGAACAATCTTACTATAGGCTTTCTCACAGGCATAGTGATCCAAAATGTCTTAACAGGCTTTATGAAGACCCATCAGACATCTTGAAAGATAGAAGGCCATATCTTTAAAATAATTACTACATATGGCTGAGAAAAAACCACACACCCTTCCGCCATCTGTAATCTATTGCTTCTTTGCACTGGGCATTATCTCTGCGATCGCCTTCAGGGCGATTATAGTTTTTCAGAGGCTTGAGCCTTCATGGGTTAGACCTGTATGGTATGTGGGAGTCTTAGGTTACATGGTCTTTTTTCTTTACAGGTATTACATCTCTGAAAAGAGGAAAAGGGCTATCGAGAGTTTCGAGTTAATCGAGAAGGTGAAAGCAAATGCCTGTCTTACTGACGAAGACAGGGAAGTGGTAATTTATCTCCTTTCATCTATCAAAAAATCACCAGAAAATGTAAATTACTTTATAATCTTCTTACTCTCAATTAATTGCAGATTTATGGTTCGCTATCACTAAGTAACGAAAAACTCATTCTATTCCCAGCCCAAACCTCTGGCACTACAAGATTGTTAATATGGACAAAAATGTAGCAGTTCTTAATAGGACCTTTCTCGAAAAATCAAATACTTACCTGTTGGCACAGCTCTTGCTTAAGAGTTTAACAAAGTTTATTACTTTTCGAAAGGATGATGAAATGAGAAGAAGGACTATAGACACACATTTTAGAGCGTTACTGACACTCTTAATTGCATGTGTGACACTCATTGTCATTCTAACAATACGCATGGCCTGGACTTACACAAATCAGCCCGAGTTCTGCATATCCTGTCACGAGATGAAAGGGCAGTATAGAAACTGGACTCACTCCTCTCACAGAAACTGGGCAGACTGTGCTGACTGTCATATGCCACGTGAAAGCATTGTTACTAAACTCGCCAGTAAGGCTAGAGACGGTGTCTATCACGGACTCTCTCACCTGTTTAACAAAGACCCTGTGCTTATAAGAATCACAAAGCTTGGCGAGGATACTGTGATGAATAACTGCGTGAGGTGCCATGAAGATCTCGTGGCAGGCATTCTTCACAAAGGTGAAAGGAGATGCTGGGAATGCCACAAAGGAGTTGCGCATGGGTATTGATGAAGATTAAGAGTCAGTGAGAGTGAACAGTGATAGTGTCAGTGTAGACACCGAACTATTTTTTAAGGAGGAAGATTCATGCTGAATAAAAGACTTATAGCGGTTGCTTTCTGTTTACTGCTTTTGTTTGCAATGGGTTGTGAACAAAAGGCAAAGACTGTTGCAATGCCAGTGGCCATATCAGAAGGCGAGAAAGATCCTGCTGTCTGGGGAAAGGCATATCCGCTCCATTATGACAGCTATCGGAAAAACGATGAAGTAGCCAAGGGATACAGCAAATACAGAAACGACGAGGAGTGCAGATTGAGTCCATGGCCCTTCCAGCTTGTGCTCTTTGACGGTTGGGGGATGGGCATAGAGTATAACGAGCCGAACGGCCATACGAGGATGTTAAAGGACCAGTTAAAGATCGATGCATCGCGCAAAAAGGCAGGGGGCGTATGCCTGAGTTGCAAAACTCCCTATGCGCCTGAACTAAAAGAAAGATTAAAGGTTGACTACTTCAGCAAGTCCTATGATGATGTCTGGAGGGAGATACCAGAGAAACACAGGGAGATGGGTCTTGTCTGTGCTGACTGCCATGACCCGAAGACAATGGATCTGCGCATAAATCGCTGGGCTTTGATAGAGGCATTGAAGTCTATCGGAAAAGACCCTGATAAATTAACAAGACAGGAACTGAGGAGCCTCGTCTGTGCTCAGTGCCATGTGACTTATTCCATCCCTAAGGACAAGGATAACAAATCGGTTGGCCTCTTATTCCCATGGAAGAACGGCAAATGGGGGAATATCACAATTGAGGCCGTAATAAAGCAGATTAAGGAAGAAGATCTGAGGGAATGGAAACATAAGGTGACAGACCAGAAGTTAGGGCATATCAGGCATCCCGATTTTGAGCTTTTTTCGTCACCCGGCAGTGTCCACTGGGCAGCAGGAGTCGCCTGTGCTGACTGCCACATGCCATATGAAAGGGCTGGCAAGGAGAAGATATCCTCACACAGATGGGAGAGCCCTCTCAAGAAGAATATGAAGGCATGCATGCAGTGCCACAACCAGAGTCCTGAGTGGCTGAAGGAACAGGTATTGAACATCAGGACAGGGTTAATCATATGTTCACAAAAGCAGGTTATTCGGTTGCCCGTGCAGCATTGATGATTGAGACTGCTGAGAAAAACCCACGCTCTGATAAGGCATTGATCAAAAAGGCAAAGGAGATTTACGAGGAGGCATACTATCGTAATACATGGATAGGCGCTGAAAACAGCATGGGCTTTCATAATCCACCAGAGGCTATCCGTGTGCTCGGCGATGCCCTTGACCAGGGACGTCAGGCTGAGATGCTTGCGAGGGAGGCGATGTTGAAGTCGGGTACAACACCGCCAGACCTGGACATGGCAGGGATTGATGCAGTTGTTGCAGAGAGGTATAGGTCTAAGGATGGAAAAACAGGATTTAAGCCGAATGTCCCGAGAAAAGCTGCTCTAATAACTCAAAGATGATTAACAGGGGTATCGAAGCTAGATACATCGCTCCTCTGGTTTGGGTGGTTTGGCTTCAATGGCCCTCAAGGAGTGTAACTGGGTTATGGCGAGGGCAACTAAGATGCTCGGCATAACCGATTCTTTGCACTGGGCATTATCTCGGCAATCGCTTTCAGGGCGATTATAGTTTTTCAGAGGCTTGAGCCTTCATGGGTGAGGCCTGTATGGTATGTGGGGGTCTTAGGCTACATGGTATTTTTCCTATACAAGGTATTACATTTCGGAGAAAAGAAAAAGGCCATTTTACTTAAAATAGGTAGAGTTACCTACCTGACACCTGACCTGCTCCCCATTTTTTGGAACAACAAAAATACGAATATAATTAAAAAGAAGGAGGGATTAATTATGAAACAGACAAAATTTCCTG
>FWWM01009960.1_pt1 | contig 17187 bp, 18 predicted proteins | sample 2228351 | NCBI WGS metagenome assembly FWWM01 (sample SAMEA103939774, study PRJEB20133) | metagenome | reverse complement strand
TAAGAGTTTATGATACCGGCCTCTGGGTAAGATGTGTCGACATGGAGGTCCGGTATGGGAACCGCACCGAAACGGATTTCGGAGGATTGGAGGATTCCTGACGCGCTGTGGGAACGCCTGGAACCGTTGCTGCCCGAGCGCAAGCGTCGCTTTAGGAACCCGGGGCGCAAGCCGCTGCCGTGGCGTCAGGTAATCGACGGGATCTTTTATGTGCTGCGCACGGGGTGCCAATGGAAGGCGGCTCCGGTCGAGTTCGGGTCGGGCAGCAGTCTGCATCGTTATTTTCAAGCCCTGGTCGCCAACGGAATCTTTGCGAAACTTTGGCGACTGGCCCTGGAGGAGTACGACGAACTTCAGGGCATTGAATGGGCATGGCAAAGCATGGATGGGGCGATGACGAAAGCACCGCTCGGAGGGGGAAAAAACCGGCCCCAATCCGACCGATCGCGCCAAGTCGGGAACCAAGCGCTCGTTGCTTACCGATGGCGCAGGAATCCCGCTCGGACTGGCCGTCAGCGGTGCCAATACGCATGACAAGCAGTTGGTTGAAGAGACGCTCCAAAGCATCCCCATTGAGCGCCCTCAACCAACGAGGCACAAGCAGCAACATTTTTGCGCCGACAAGGGGTATGACTACCCGGACGTGCGCGAGTTGCTTCAGGATTGGGGATACACGATTCACGTGAAATCTCGCGGTCAGGAGGAAGCGGAGCGAAAACAAATCCCCGGATACCGGGCACGCCGCTGGGTCGTGGAGCGAACCCATTCGTGGTACAACCGTTTTCGACGGCTCCTCATCCGCTGGGAGAAAAAAACTGACAACTATCTGGCCTTTCTCCATTTCGCCTCCGCCTGGATCACGTTCCGTGCTGCCGGCATTTTGGGATAGGCTCTAAGCCATTTGGACCGTCGGCGCGACCAATAATGTCAATTCGCCCGTTAAGGTCGACGTTACCGATACTGCCTTTCGCAGATTTCTCAGATTCCCCAATCTTCCTTTGACAGCCAGTCAGCCAAGTTGCCGATACGCGATGATGGCTAAAGGCAATGCCTTCCGGGGCAATTCAGAGCCGGGGCAATGCTTGGGCCATACGTTTGCAAATGGGCATGGGAGTCGGGAACCGCGTGGTACCCAGCATCGAGAAACGTGTGTCTTGTTGCAGAGCATGGCAGAGAACAATTTGGTTGAGCTTGCAAGGGCTGCCCTAATGAACAGCCCCCATCTGCCGCTGAGGGCGTTGCAACCGGAGGCGGAAGAGGGGAACATCGTTCTCCGGGGCGTCGTGCGTTCGTACTTTCACAAGCAGATGGCACAAGAGGCGCTACGCCATCTGCCCGAAGTTTGCCGAATCGACAACCAGCTTTTGGTAGAATGGGATCCCAAGCCGCACATGGAGGCCCGCACCGATGCCGGCCTCTGACCGGAGAGGCAGTGCCTGGTAGAGGCCCAGCCAGGCAAGAGACTCTGCCCCTTTAACAAGCTGGTGAGAGGTCAGACGGCTAGCGCCCTTTCGGGCCTGGTGACTCCGACATGCATGCCTTTGCGAGCGAGCCCACCATCTCGCAGCTTTTCGACCTTTCTGGCAAGACGGCGCTGGTCACCGGGGCCAGTGGCTATCTTGGAGGCGCCTTGGCGCGCGCGTTGGCCGAGGCGGGAGCGAGAGTCATTGCCGCCAGCCGAGATGCGCAGCGCGGCGCCGCGGCGGCGGCAGCCTTGCCCGGTGATGGCCATCTTTCTGTGGTATTGGACCACATGGACCCAGCGTCGATCGAACGCGGCTGGCAGTGGGTGGTTGAGCACGCCGGCCGGGTCGACGTGCTGGTGAACAACGGCCATGAGCCGCTGGCAGCCGATTGGACGACCGTCACGCACGAGCAGTTTGTGCGGCAGCTTGGTAACGCCGCAGGCTATTTCGACCTGGCCCGGCGGGTGCGGGATCTTGCAGTGTCTCGCGGCGCGCCGGCGAGTATTGTTCTGCTGGGATCGATGTATGGCGTGGTCGGGTCTTATCCCGAGGCGTACGAGGGTCTTTGCCCTGCCAGTCCCGTGGCCTATCACGCCCTGAAGGGAGGCGTGGTGCACATGACCCGCCATCTGGCCGTGTACTGGGCTGCGGACCAGGTGCGTGTGAATTGCTTGAGCCCCGGCCCGTTTCCTCCACCACGGGTGGACCGCCGGCTGGTGGATCGGCTCTGTGCCCAAGGTCCGATGCGCCGGATGGGCCAACCGCACGAGCTGAAAGGGGCAGTCGTGTTCTTGGCCAGCGATGCCAGCAGCTATGTGACTGGCCAGAATTTGCTCGTCGACGGAGGATGGACCGCCTGGTAAGCAGCACCGGTGCATGGCCCGATCCTTTGACGGGGGGCTGGGCGCACCTTACCATGCGGCCTTTGCAGACCTGCAAGCAGCAGCGAGCCAGACGGTACGTGGCCCGACCCGAATCGACAAACGATAAGCTTGCCTCCGCCAGCGGCACGAGTCGCTGCCGCCAGCGTGCGGCCGCGGCCATGCTACCTCTCCTCTGCGTGCTTGAACTCGTGGTTGGTTGCAGCCCGCCCGAACCTGTGGCTTCCGCCCCGCCCCCTGAGCGGCAAGCCAACTTGCGCGTGGTAGTGGCCGGCGATTCCGACCTGGCTCAGGCCGTAAAGCGCCTCCGCGGTGCATGGCGCGAGGCTGGCGGCGGCGAACTTACCGTGGTCGAGTCTCCCCCCGCAGAATTGCCGGCTGCCGCCGCAGATGCCGACGTGCTCATCTACCCCGCCCGCGCACAGGGGCCGCTGGCCGAGCAGGGGCTGCTCGATGCCTTGCCCGCTGCCCAGCGAGATCGGCCAGAAGCCGCCTGGTCAGATATTTTCGAGAGTCTGCGCGTAAAGCAGCTTGCCTGGGGAGAGGAGACGGTAGCCGTACCGCTCGGATTGCCCGTCTTCACCTGCATGTATCGTTCCGAGCTGCTCAAGCAGCACGGGCTGAAAACACCGCAAAAGTGGGCCGACCTTCCCGCGTTCGCCTCGGCGCTGAAAGATCCTCCGCCCGAGCACGTCGCCTCCGCGGGAACATGGCACGCTCTGCTGCTTCCGTTGGCAGAGGGCTGGGCGGGGCTGACGTTCCTATGCCACGCGGCGGCTTATGTTCGCCACCGAGATCAGTACTCCGACCTATTTGATCTGGACTCGCTTGACCCGCTTATCGCCGGGCCCCCGTTTGTGAGGGCCATGCAAGAATTGGCCGAGCTGGCCGCACCAGCGCGAGCCCGCAACCTGGAGCTTACTCCAACCGAGGCCTTTGAGGCTGTTTGCCGGGGCGAATGTGCCCTGGCGCTCGGCTGGCCTGCTCCCGTACAGGCACGCAGCGCAGTGGGCACGCTCGAAGTGCCCGTTGACCTGGAGTTTGCAGAAGCGCCGGGGGCCGACACAGCCTACAGCCATAGTACGCGCGAGTGGGACGCGCGCCTGCCGGAAGAGAGCCAACGGGTTACGTTGCTTGGGGCAGACGGCCGGTTGGGGTCGGCTGTGAGGGGACGGCCTCATGCGGCTGCGGCATGGGAGTTTTTGCTTTGGCTAAGTGGGCCGCGGTGGAGCGGACGGGCTGCGGGCAGTTCAGCGGGCACGACGCTGTTCCGCGGCTCGCACGTGCGTTCGCCGGGTGCTTGGGTCGACGAAATGCGGCCGGCCGCGGCACGCAGCTTTGCACTTACTGTGGAGGCCAGCTTAACTCGGCGTCCCGTAATGCTTGCGCCCCGGTTGCCTGGGGCCGACCGTTACCTGGCAGTACTCGACCGCGCCGTGCGTGCAGTGATTGGCGGCGAGCAGAAGCCCCGCCAGGCCCTCAGGGCCGCCGCCGATGAATGGAGGAAGATTACAGCAGAGCTGGGACCTGCCAGCCAAAAGCGAGCATATCATGCAAGCCTTGGCCTACCCGTCGGGGTGGAGTGAAAACCGGCCCGAGACGGTGCCCGGCCTGTGCGTGCCGGAGCCGCAGTTCGAAACGGCTGGCAGCCGGGCCATCGAGGCCGCCCGGCCTGTGCGTGCCGGGGCCGCAGGCCGGCAGCCTACCTACATTGCCGCACGATCGCCAAGCGGCCGCGAACATGCGGCGCGACGGCTTCTCACTCATCAGCCACCCACCTCGGCGTTAAGCGGACGGCGGCCTGTGGCGGGGTCCAAGCCGCGGCTCGGTTGCTAACGGCCCTGGGCTGTGCCGGCAGCCGCAGTCTCGGCGGGTTCGATGCGCTCGAAGACAAACTCGCCATGCTGGCAGTCCACGCGGATGCCGCTGCCCGGCGCGAATTGGCCGCGCAGCAGCTCGTTTGCCAGCGGGTTCTGGATGCGCTGCTGGATGACACGCTTGAGCGGGCGGGCACCGAATGTGGGGTCGTAACCCGCGCGGGCGATCTCGTCCAGTGCGGCAGGGGTCACTTCCAGCGAGATGTCTTGGGCGGCGAGCTGCTTTTTCAGCCGCTCGACCTGCAACTCGACGATCCGCCGCAGATGCTTGGGCTGCAAGGGATGGAAGATGATCACCTCATCGATGCGGTTGAGGAACTCCGGCAGGAAGCGCGCTTGGAGCGCCTCCTTGACGGCTGCGCGGATCTCCTCTTCGCTGCCTCCCTCGCGCGTGATCTCTTGAATGGCCTGGCTGCCCAGGTTCGAGGTCATCACGATGATGGTATTGCTGAAATCCACGGTGCGGCCGTGTCCATCGGTGAGGCGCCCGTCGTCAAGCACCTGCAACAGGATATTGAAAACGTCGCGGTGGGCCTTCTCGATCTCGTCCAACAGCACGACAGAGTACGGGCGGCGGCGCACGGCCTCTGTAAGCTTGCCCCCCTCTTCGTAGCCCACGTATCCAGGCGGGGCGCCGATCAGCCGGCTCACCGTGTGCCGCTCCATGAACTCGCTCATGTCAAGCCGCACCATGGCGTTCTCGTCGTCAAACAGCACCTCCGCCAGGGCCTTGCACAACTCTGTCTTGCCCACGCCCGTGGGCCCCAAAAAGATGAACGAGCCGATCGGCCGATGCGGATCCTGCAAACCCGCCCGGCTGCGCCGCACGGCGTTGGAGACCGCCTCTACCGCCTCATCCTGGCCCACCACGCGCATGTGCAGCCGCTCTTCCAGCACCAACAGCTTGGCACGCTCTCCTTCGAGCATGCGGCTCACGGGGATGCCCGTCCAGGCGCTCACTACCTCTGCTATCTCTTCCGGCCCCACTTCCTGCCGTAACAGCCTCCTCCCGCTCGCTGGTGCAGCCGAAGCCTCCAGCCGCTTGGAAAGCTGCTTGCGCTCATTGTCCAGCCGGTAGAGCCGCTGATAATCGTCCTCATCTACCAGCAGACCGGCCGACTGCTTCTCCTTGATGGCCGCGCTGAGCTGGCTGAACTCCAACTCGACCTGCTCCAGCCGCTTGCGCAGCTCGTGCACATCTCCCACGCTGTGCTTTTCTGCCTCCCATTGTTCGCGCAGGCTAGCCAGGCGGGCCCGCAGCTCCTTCATCTCCTCCTCGATCTCGTGCAGTCTTTCTTGCGCGTGCTCCTCCGTTTCGTCGGCAAGCTGGCGTGCCGCCAACTCGAGCTGCATCAAGCGGCGTTGCACCTCGTCGATTTCGGTGGGCACGCTTTGCAGCTCCAGCGCTAGCCGGCTGGTCGCCTCGTCCATCAGGTCGATGGCCTTGTCGGGAAGAAAACGGTCCGTGATGTAGCGATGCGAGAGCTGTGCCGCGGCGACCAGGGCCGAATCCTTGATCTTGACGCCCTTGTGGTGCGCCTCGTAACGCCCCTTGAGGCCGCGGAGGATGGCAATCGTGTCCTCGACGCTCGGCTCTCCCACGTACACCGGCTGGAACCGACGCTCCAACGCCGCGTCCTTCTCGATGTGCTCGCGGTACTCGTCCAGCGTGGTCGCGCCGATGCACCGCAACTCGCCGCGGGCCAGCGCCGGCTTGAGCAGGTTGGCAGCGTCCGCACTTCCCTCGGCCGCGCCGGCGCCCACCACGGTGTGCAGCTCGTCGATAAACAGGATGACATTGCCCCCCGCGTCTTGGATCTCCTTGAGTACCGCCTTCAGCCGCTGTTCAAACTCCCCACGGTACTTGGTGCCAGCGACCAGCGCCCCCAGGTCCAGGGCCACCACGCGGCGGTTCTTGAGAGACTCCGGCACGTCGCCCTGCACGATCCGCAGCGCCAGCCCTTCGGCAATGGCCGTCTTGCCCACCCCCGGCTCTCCGATCAGCACCGGGTTGTTCTTGGTGCGCCGAGACAACACCTGCATCACGCGGCGGATCTCCTGATCGCGGCCGATCACAGGATCCAGCTTGCCCTGGCGAGCACGTTCCGTCAGGTCAATCCCGTACTTGGCCAGCGCCTGGAAGGTCGCCTCGGGATTCTGATCCGTGACCCGCGCACTGCCACGCACAGCCCGCAGCGCGGCAAGCAGATCCTGCTCCGTGATGGCGTTCAGCTTGAGTATCTGCCGAGCCTTCGAGTCTACCTTGGCCAGGGCCAGCAGCAGGTGCTCGACCGAGACGAATTCGTCCTTCATGGCATCGGCCTCGCGCACCGCGCCCTCTAGCACCTGCATGAGCTGCTGCGTGGGCTGGGGCCCGGCGCCGCCGCTGACAGAGGGGAAGCGCTCCAGCTCGGCCTCGACCATTCGATCAAGCTGCCGGCGGTTGGCCCCCAGCTTTTCCAGCACGGGGGCGACGATCCCCTCGCTTTCCGCGAGCAGACCGGCCAGCAAGTGCACCGGATCGAGCTGCGGGTGCCCCTTGGAAGAGGCGATTTGCTGCGCGCGTTCGACGGCTTCCTGGGCCTTGATGGTCAACTTGTCCATGCGAAATGGCATGATGTGGTGCTCCGTAGAAAGGAGCGCGCCCCTGAGACAAGAGGCGAGGGATCATCCGCGTGCAGCAGCGCCGATCCCCAGGGCGTACCTGGCCCTACGGGATGGCAGCTTCTGCTTGGGCTGTTCTCTCGCCCCAGGCAGTTGCGCGTTACGAGCCCTTGGATTCAAACTCGGCGTCGATCACGTCTTCGTCGCCGCTGGCGCCGTTGGCACCGCTGCTTGCTGCACCCGCACCGGCGCCGGCACGTGCGCCCTGCTCGTACAGCGTGCGGCTGAAGGCGTGAGAGGCGGCCTCCAGGTCGCTGATGGCCGACTTGATGGCCTGGGCATCCTGTCCCTTGGCCACTTCGCGCGTGCGGCGGATGGCGGCCTCCAGCGGCGCACGGTCCTTCTCGGCCAGCTTGCCCGCGTGCTCCTTCATCAGCTTTTCGAGCTGGAAGCAGAGGGCCTCGGCCTTGTTGTGCAGTTCGGCCAGCTCGCGCTTCTTCCTGTCTTCCGTGGCGTGCAGCTCGGCTTCCCTGCGCATGCGCTCGATCTCCTCCTGCGACAGGCCGCTGGACTTCTCGATGCGAATCGTCTGCTCCTTCTGCGTGCCCAGGTCTTTCGCCGAGACATTGAGGATGCCGTTGGCGTCGATGTCGAACTTGACCTCGATCTGGGGAACGCCGCGGGGCGCCGGCGGAATGCCCTCCAGGTTGAACTCGCCCAACAGGCGGTTGTCCCGCGCCATCGGCCGCTCTCCCTGAAAGACGCTGATCGTGACCGCCGTCTGATTGTCGGACGCGGTGCTGAAGATCTGCTTGCGCTCCGTGGGGATGTTCGTGTTCCGCTCCACCAGCACCGTCATAATGCCCCCCTCCGTCTCGATGCCCAGCGAAAGCGGCGTGACGTCCACCAGCAGCACGTCACCCTTCACGTCTCCGGCGAGCACCCCGCCCTGGATGGCCGCTCCCACGGCCACCACCTCGTCTGGGTTCACACCCTTGTGCGGCTCCTTCTTGAAAAGCTCCCGCACCAACTCCTGCACCTTGGGCACCCGCGTCGAACCGCCTACCAACACCACCTCGTCGATCTGGCTGGGCTGAAGCTTGGCATCTTCCAACGCCTTGAGCACCGGCCCGCGGCATCGCTCGATCAAATGGTCCACAAGCTGCTCGAACTTGGCCCGCGTGATCGTCATCAACAGGTGCTTCGGCCCCGATGCATCGGCCGTGATAAACGGCAGGTTGATGTCCGTCGAGCTGGCCGAACTCAACTCCTTCTTGGCCTTCTCGCAGGCCTCGGTCAGCCGTTGCAGCGCCATCGGATCCTTTCGCAGATCGATCCCGTGCTGCTTCTTGAACTCTTCGGCCACGTAATTGATCAGCTCCTGGTCGAAGTCGTCGCCGCCCAGGTGCGTATCTCCATTGGTCGACATCACGCGGAAAAAGTCGTCGTCCACGTCCAACACCGAGACGTCGAACGTACCCCCGCCCAGGTCGAACACCACGATCTTTTCTTTCTTCTTCTTCTCCAAGCCGTACGCCATGGCTGCCGCGGTGGGCTCGTTGATGATCCGCACCACCTCCAGCCCCGCAATCTCCCCAGCGTCCTTGGTCGCCTGCCGCTGCGAATCGTTGAAGTAGGCAGGTACCGTGATCACCGCCTTGTTCACCTTGTGGCCCAAGTAAGCCTCTGCGGCCTCCTTGAGCTTGCGCAGCACCTTCGCCGAGATCTCCGGAGGCGTGAACAGCTTGTCTCCCACGCTCACTTTGACGAACTCGCCCGGCGCCCCAACCACCTTGTAGGGCACCATCTTCTCTTCCTGGGCAACCTCTTCGTGGCGGCGGCCCATGAACCGCTTGATCGAATAGATGGTGCGATGCGAGTTCGTCACGGCCTGCCGCCGGGCCGGCTCTCCCACCAACACATCGCCCTTGTCTGTGAAGGCCACCACGCTCGGCGTAAGCCGGTTCCCCTCCTGGTTGGGTATCACCTTCACCTCGCCCCCTTCGTACACAGCCACGACCGAGTTGGTGGTCCCCAGGTCGATGCCGATAATCTTCTCGCCTTTCGCCATGCTCATGTGCTCCTGCTCTACAGTTCACGACGCTCGCCCACACCTCTACGGCCGCGCCGTGCACTCCTTCTCCCGAGCAAAGGGCGTGCCAGACTCTACGCGTTAAGAAGTTCAAATGCAAACTATTACTAGATAAGCACTTGCGTTCAATAAGCACCCGATCTCAACTCGGCAAGAATTCGGGCACTCCGCCAACCCTGCCATTTTGACACAACAGGCAAAAGCCACCGCAGCACCCTGCCATTTTGACAGGCCGCTTGACACCCTTACGTGCCATAAGTACAAGTTTGAGAAAGACTTTCGGCCCTAGCGTTGCAGGTGTTTGGCGGGTAAAGCTTTGGGAACGATAGCATGGGAAAGGAGCCGTCATCACGGTCCGCAAAACGCACCTCTGGTTCCAATACCAGCCTCTCCAGCCTGCGCCAGCAGCTCGAACGGCTAGATAGGGAACTGATCCGCCTGATGAATCAGCGTGCCCAGACTGCCGCTGCCCTATATAAGGCTCTGGCGAGCAGTTCGGGCGATGGCGGCCTGGCGAATGCACACGCGGCAGCCGGTATCGATGATCAGTCGATCCTCCGCTTGCTGGAGCAGAACAAGGGCCCGCTTTCCAACGATCGCATACGCAGCCTGTTCGCCGAACTCACTAGTGCTGCCAGGGCACTAGTCAAGAACCTGCGGGTCGCATACCTTGGCCCAGCCTACAGCTACAGCCACCTGGCAGCCATACACCGCTTTGGCAGCTCGGTCGAGTATGTGCCGGTGGGAGGGATTCCGGCCGTGTTCGAGGAGGTGAACCGCGGGCAGGTCGACTTCGGTCTGGTGCCGGTGCACAACTCCACCGACGGCCGGATTGCTGACACGCTCGACATGTTCACGCGCTTGCGCGTACGCATCTGCGGCGAGGTGCAGTTGCGCATCCGGCATGCTCTGCTGGCACGCTGCCCGCGGTCCGAGGTTCGAGAGGTATACAGCCGCCCCCAGGCGCTCAGCCAGTGCCGTCATTGGCTTAGTAAGCACTTGCCTGCGGTCCGGCTGGTGGAGGTGATTAGCACGTCGGATGCCGCTCGGCTGGCACTGGACAAGCCGGGTGCGGCGGCCATTGCCAGCATCCAGGCGGCGCACCATTATGGGCTGGACGTGCTGGCGGAAGACATCGAAGACCAGCCGGGAAACATCACCCGATTTGTAGTGATTGGCGGGCATACGGCCGAGCGTACCGGAAAGGACCTGACGGCCGTGATGTTCGAAATCGAACATCGGCCCGGTACCCTGGCCGACGCAATGGTACTCTTTAAGAAGGCACGCCTGAACCTGACGTGGATCGAGTCTTTCCCCATTCCGCGGCCGGAGGGCGGGTACCTGTTCTTCATCGAGTTCGACGGGCACGAGTCTGAGAGTCGGGTGCGCAAGGTCCTGGCCGGGTTGCAGCGGCGAACGGTACGAATGGAGGTGCTGGGATCCTACCCCCGCAGCGAGCCGGTCGGGTAGGCTGTCTCGGTCCCGCTTGGCGCAGGCCGCATTGGAAACATCGCGTGATCATCGTCTTTAAGCCACAGGCGAGCGAAGAGCAGATCCAGCACGTCATCGAGCGGGTTGAGGGGATGGGGCTGCGCGCCCATCTCAGCCGGGGTACGTACCGCACGATCGTCGGCGTCATCGGCGACGAATCGCTGCTGGAGAGCGCCCCCTTGGAGGCGGTACCGGGCGTGGAGCGGGTGGTGCCCATCCTGCCGCCGTACAAGCTGGCCAGCATCGAGGCGCACCCCCAGCCCAGCGTCGTCGACGTGGCGGGGGTCAAGATCGGCGGCGGCAATTTGGCCCTGATCGCCGGCCCATGCGCGGTCGAGAGCTATGAGCGCTTGGATCGGATTGCAGCGGCCGTGCGATCAGCCGGCGCCAATCTGCTGCGCGGCGGGGCCTTCAAACCGCGAACCAGCCCCTACACATTCCAGGGGCTGGGCGAGGAGGGCCTGAAAATCCTCTGCGAGGTTGGCCGCAAACACGGCTTGCCGGTCGTGACCGAGGTCATGGACCCGCGCCGTGTGGAACTCGTCGATCGTTATACAGACATGTTCCAAATCGGCGCCCGCAACATGCAGAACTTCAACCTGCTTACCGAGGTGGGCCAGACGCGCAAGCCCGTGCTCCTCAAGCGCGGCATGAGCGCTACGGTGAAAGACTTGCTGCTGAGCGCGGAGTATATCCTTTCCGAAGGCAACTCGAGCGTGGTGCTCTGCGAGAGAGGCGTGCGCGGCTTCGATCCCGCCGTGCGAAACCTGTTCGATGTGGCGGCGGTACCCCTTTGCAAGTCGCTCTCGCATCTGCCGATTGTGGTGGATCCCAGCCATGCCACCGGCAGGCCGGACTTGATACCCGCCTGTGCGCTGGCGGGCGTGGCGGCGGGGGCCGATGGCGTGCACGTCGAGGTGCACGACTGTCCCGAACAAGCCCTATCTGATGGGGACCAGGCGCTGCTGCCAGAGCAGTTCGCCGCGCTGGCAGAGCAGATTCGCAGGCTGGCGGAGCTGTTTGGCAAGCAGGTATCGCGACCCTTGGGAGCACGCGCATGAGGCGGCCGCTGGTGGTGGGCAACTGGAAAATGAACTTGCTACGCCATGAGGCGGTGGCCCTAGCCCAGAGAGTGGCAGAGTGGGCAGCGGCCCATGCGGAACCCGAACTGGCGCTCTGCCCGCCATTCGTCTACCTCGAGGCAGTGGGCCAGGTGCTGCGAGATACGCGCGTGGCCCTGGGCGCCCAGAATCTCTACCCGCAGTCTGGCGGTGCGTTTACTGGCGAAATCAGCCCGGCCATGCTAGCAGACCTGGGCTGCCGCTACGTGATTGTCGGGCATAGCGAACGGCGGCAGCTTCTGGGCGAGACGGACGAGTTCATTTGCAGCAAGGTCGCGGCAGCGTTGCAAGCGGGATTGCAGCCGATCGTGTGTGTGGGCGAACTGTTGAGCGAGCGAGAGCGGGGGGAGACGCGTGCGGTCGTGACACGACAGCTTGTGCAAGCATTGGGGGGCTTGCCGTCGGAGGCAGCGAGCCGGCTGGTACTGGCGTACGAGCCGGTATGGGCGATTGGGACGGGCCGGGTGGCGACGGCAGCACAGGCTGAGGAGGTTCAGGCAGACCTTCGCAGCACGCTGCGTAGCCGGTACAATGCACCTGCGGCCGAGGAAGTGCGGATTCTGTATGGCGGCAGCGTGAAAGCGGACAATGCTGCCGAGCTGCTGGCCCAGCCCGACGTGGACGGGGCGCTGGTGGGCGGCGCCAGTCTCAAGGCCGACGAATTCCTCCGCATAGCGGCGCGTGCTGCCTCGTAGCGCGCATCGGACCGGCCACATAGGAGGCTTCTTGCCCATGATCGCGTTCTTATTCAAGGCGGTACTGATTCTGCTGGCGTTGTTCTTGATCGTGCTGATCTTGTTGCAGCGCGGCCGAGGGGGCGGCCTGGCAGGCGCCCTGGGCGGCATGGGCGGGCAAAGCGCCTTTGGCAGCAAGGCGGGAGATGTGTTCACACGTGTGACCATCGTGGTAGCGGCGATTTGGATAGTGCTCTGCGCCGCGGCCGTGAAGTACTTTGAGCCGGAGCGCAAGCTGGCAGAGCCGCGTGGCGGGGCTGCGGCCATTGGCAGCACCGCCGAAAAGGAAGACGGAGCACCGCAGCCTCGCTCTCGGCGTGCCCGCCAAAAAACTGGGGGGACGTCCTCGCGCACGCCTCAAGGCTCCCCCGCGAATAAGGATTGATCGTCACAACGACCGGAACAAGGCGGACGTTCGTAAACGCCCAAGCGAACCAGGATTGAGCACCGACCGCCGGGGCCGTAGCATAAGCGTCCTCGCTTGTGTACGCCGCCCGCGGCCTTCGGCACGCCTGACCAAGCGGGGATGGATTCGGCCGTTCTGAGCAAGCGGGGACGCTTGGTCCTAGCACAAGCGTCCTCGCTTGTGCGGATTTTGGGAGATCGGCACCTTGTTGTTGAGTATGACCGGCTATGGCGAGGCCCGCCGCAGCCGCGACGGCGCGACGGTGGCCGTCGAGCTGCGCACGGTCAACAATCGCTTCTTCAAGCTCGCCTTCCGCTGCGATCCCGCCTATGCGGCGCTGGAGCCGGAGGTCGAAACCCTAGTGCGCAGCCGCATCCACCGCGGCACGGTGCACCTCAATTTGCAGGTGCAACGGCCCCAGGCCCCGAATGCCTTTCGCATCGATTCAACTGTGCTGGCCCGCTATCGGGAACAGTTGGCAGAGATCGAAAGCAAGTGGCAGATGCCTGAACGAGTGCCGCTGGCGGTCTTGCTTACGCTACCGGGAGTTGTTTCCGGGCACATCATCACGGCCGCGGACCTGGCAGGCGACTGGCCGCTGGTGCACGAAACCATCTCCGAGGCCATAGAACGGTTGATGGAGATGCGCCGCCAGGAAGGCCGTGCCATGGCAGGCGACCTGCGGGAGAACCTGCGGCTTGTGCTGGGCGCGCTGGATCAGATCGAAGCCCTCGCCCCCAAGGTGATTGAGGGCTACCGAGACCGGCTGGCTGAGCGTGTCAACACGCTGCTGGCCGAGTATCAGGTAACTTTGCAGCCGGCAGACCTCATCAAAGAAGTAAGCCTGTTCGCCGAACGCAGCGACATCGCCGAAGAACTCGTCAGGCTCCGCAGCCACGTGTTGCAGTTCGAGGCATTGGTAGATCAGCCAGAGCCCGCCGGGCGCAAGCTGGAATTCCTTTCCCAGGAGATGTTCCGCGAGGCCAACACCATCGGATCCAAGGCCAACGATGTGGAGATCGCCCGGCTGGTGATCGACGTCAAGACGGCCATCGAGCGCATTCGTGAGATGATCCAAAACGTAGAATAAGGCCAGCGTGCCGTGCCCTCCGCCCACCAGGGAATGCTGATCATCGTCTCGGGCCCCTCCGGCGCCGGCAAGAGCACCCTGCTCAAGCGGCTGTTCGAGCTGAAGCCGGGCCCCCTGATCAGCAGCGTATCCGTAACCACGCGGGCTCCCCGCCCCGGCGAGGTCGATGGCGTGGACTATTACTTCGTTTCCCCGGAGGAGTTTGCCCGCCGCCGCGCCCAAGGAGAGTTCCTCGAGTGCTGCCAGGTGTATGGCAGCGGAGACTGGTACGGCACCCTCCGCAGCCAGGTCGCCCCTAGCCTTGAGGCCGGAAAATGGGTAGTCTTAGAGATTGACGTACAGGGTACCTTGGCTGTGTTGCGCCAATACCCGGATGCCCTAACCATCTTCGTCCACCCGGGCTCGATGGAAGAACTCGAGCGCCGCCTGCGCGGCCGGCGCACAGAAACCCAAGCCGACATCGCGCGCCGCCTGGAGGCCGCCCGCAACGAGCTGGCCGCCGCACAACACTACCGCTACCAAGTCGTCAACGACCAGGTCGAGCGCGCCGCCCAGGAACTGTGTAACATCTTGCTGACCCATAAAGGTGCCAACGGATGATCGACGCTTTGCGCGAAGAGGCAATCGTCAACAAGGTCGGAGGACGCTTCAAACTCTCCACCCTGATCCAGAAGCGGCTCGTTGCACTCAATGCCGGTGCACGCCCGCTGGTCGATCTCAATACCGACGACAAACTGCAAATCGTCATCGAAGAAATCTTGCAAGATAAGATCTACCTCGACACCTCGGCCAACCTTCGCATCACCGGAGAGTCTCCGGTCGATGAGCCCCCAGCGCTCGACCTGGCCGACCTGTGAGCGCCGGCATGCAAGGCCGCGAACTGCTGATCGGGGTCACAGGGGGCATCGCGGCCTACAAGACCGCATACCTCGTAAGCCGTCTCGTCCAGCAGCAGGCACGCGTGACCGTGGTGATGACGCCGGCCGCTTGCCGCTTTGTGGGCACGGCGACCTTCGCCGCACTCAGCGGCCGGCCCGTCGCCACTGAAGTGTTCGCCGAGGCCAGCCACCCCCTGGGCCCCCACATCGAACTGGCCGAAAAGGCCGAGCTGATGTGCGTCGCCCCCGCTACGGCCGATGTGCTCGCCCGCCTGGCGCTCGGCCTGGCCGACGACCTGCTCACCACCCTCGCGCTGTGCATCCATTGCCCCCTGCTCGTGGCACCCGCCATGAACAGCCAAATGTGGGCCAAGCCGGCCGTGCAGCGCCATGTCGCCACGCTGCGTGCCGATGGCGTCACCGTCATCGACCCCGAGTCCGGCTGGCTGAGCTGCCGCCAGACCGGACCCGGCCGCATGGCGGAGCCAGATGCCATCTTCGAAGCCATTCGCGCTACACTCGATCGGCAATCGTCCGCACCCAGGCCTGCCGCAGCACAGGTTGCGCCAGGCCAACCCCAGTCAGGCCAAGCCGCCGGCATCGAGTCCGTCGGCATACAGCCGGCGGCTATGCCGCCAACTGGTGCCCCCACGACCCAGCCACCGCCTTCTCCCAAGGCCCGCGCACCGTGATTCGCCTCCTGGTCACCTCGGGCCCCACCCGCGAATACCTGGACCCCATACGCTTTCTCACCAACGCCTCCAGCGGCCGCATGGGCCAGGCACTTGCCCAAGCGGCCATCGAAGCCGGCTGGGATGTTGTGGTCGTGAGCGGCCCTGTATAGGTCGAATACCCGGCCAATGCGCAAGTCGTGCGCGTGGTTACTACCCAAGAAATGCTCCAGGCCTGCCTCACCGAATTCCCCCGCTGCCAGGGTGTGATTGCTGCGGCGGCTCCATGCGATTACCGCCCCCGAGATTTCTCGGCCCAGAAGATCTCCAAAACTGGCCGGCCGCTCAGCCTGGTGCTGGAAGAGACCCCCGACATCCTGGCTGCCTTGGCCTCACGCCGGACACACCAGTGGCTCGTCGGCTTTGCCCTAGAAACCAGCGACCACCGGCAGCGTGCCCTGGCCAAGTTGGCACGCAAGGGCTGCGATCTCATCGTGGTCAACGGCCCAGAGGCCATGCACGGCACGCATACCAGCATCGAACTGCTCAACCGCCGCGGGGAGGTGCTTCTCTCTCTTGCCGCGGATAAGTTCGCGGTGGCCCGCGCGCTCATCAGCCGGCTGCCTGCCGCCACAACGTGATCTGGCCGGCCTCGTGCAGCCCTGGGCATGCTGAAACCGCTCGCATGCGCATACTCAGCATCGCTAATATTCTGCCGCCATACTCAGCCCATGTTTGACATCTCCGGGGCGGTTTTGGGACCGTACGCGGCGCTCGGTCGCCTTCGTACTCGCGATTTGCGCGGGTCGGCGCATGGCTGCGCCGAAATCGCGTAGTGACGTGCAACATGCGTGCTCAAGTGCGTTGGGGCGTGCATGCACCGTTTTCAATGGTAATAATCATGGCATGTTCGTGCGAACGCTCAAAGTTCCCTCAGGATCCGGCGAGGTCAAAGAATACGTGCGTATCGTCGAGTGCGATCGCGAGCAGGGTAAGGTCAAACAGCGTACGCTCGCCAATCTTGGGCCCAAGCATCTGCTGCAAGAGATGCTCCCGCATCTCGAACGCGTGCTGCGCGGCACCTCGCTGCCGCGGGGCATCTCAGGCAATGTTCTCCCTTTGCAGGCCTGGAACTGGGGACCGATTCTGGCCGTGCGCCGGCTGTTCGATGAACTTGGACTGTGGGCCATTCTCGACCGTCGCCTGGCCAGGCCAAACAAGCGAGAAGCCCCACACGCGGTTGGCTTGGCAGACCGCGTGTTCGCTTTGGTAGCCAATCGCTTGATCCGGCCCGGAAACGAACATGCCTTGGCATGGTGGCTGGAAACGGATTTTGTCTGCGGCCGACACGCACGCCGCTTCATGCCGCCATGGCGTCAGTAGCGCCGTGTGCGGGTTGACTTCAGACAACTGCAGCGTTGGTATCGCACGCTCGATCGGTGGTTCGCCGCCAAGGGCCTGGTGGAGGTCGACTAATATACGAGATTGCGAGATTTGTTCAGCCTTCAGCCCGAACTGGTGTTGTTCGACATCACCAGCACATGCTTCGAGGGGCAAGGGCCAGATGAATTGGCCAGGTTCGGCTACAGCCGGGACGGCTGGAAGGAGAACGTGCAAGTGGTGGTGGGGCTGGTGCTGGCGGCGTGTAGTGGGCTTTGGGTTGGGCGTGCGGCTGTGGCCGGTCAGTCAGCGCCCCACCGACGCGGGGTCAGTGTTGGCGGGGATGCGTTTGGTTCGTCAGTGGCGCGGAAGCAAACCCGCCTGGGGCGTTCGCACTGCTTGACGCGGTGCGTCGAGGGTGTGCCGCTGCTTGAATGCGGCCGAGCAAGACGCTCTTGAAACGAATGACTTCAGCCACGGCCACATTCAAGCAGTG
>FWWM01009959.1_pt1 | contig 17191 bp, 14 predicted proteins | sample 2228351 | NCBI WGS metagenome assembly FWWM01 (sample SAMEA103939774, study PRJEB20133) | metagenome | reverse complement strand
TTTTTCCAGAAAATATTTTTATGCCAATATGCGTTTTTGTAAAAATATTTTACAGCTCTGTGGTGCTTAGAAGGTTGTCGGGAGTATGAAGTATTAAAGTTAATAACCAGGCAATCAAGTTTTATTCTTTGTAGGTAACTTAATTTATTTTACGATAATAGCTATTCATAATAAAACCTGTAAGCGTTCTTGCAGTAAAATCATTTTAATAATTTTGTTTTTACTTTGAGTTTGCAAACGATAAATTAAAACACATAAATTTGCTCTAAAATTATTTCTGAATAAACTTAGGTGATTATGTCAAACAACAAAAGACCTTCGTGGGATGAATATTTCCTGAAACTTGCAATGCTTGCCTCAGAGAGAGCAACTTGTCCGAGAATGCATTGCGGATGTGTACTGGTTAAAGACAGATTTGTATTGGCAACCGGTTATAATGGTTCTTTACCTGGTCAACCACATTGCGAAGATGTGGGTTGTCTGATAGTTGATAATCATTGTGTCAGAACCAATCACGCTGAGATGAATGCTTTAATTCAGGCGGCAAGACACGGTGTTAATACAACAGGTGCAACAGCTTACATAACAAATATGTCCTGCACTACCTGCGCTAAAGCTCTTATTGCCGCAGGCATTAAAAGAGTTGTTGTGTTTTCTGATTTCCACGATACACTTGCAACTCAGTTTTATTCCGATGCCGGAGTTGAAATAGTTAAACTGCCTATGCCTGACAGAACTATAAACTATGATCTTGAAAATTATTCTTCAGCAAGAAAAACTGAGAAATCAAAATAGAAGTGTCACATCTGAAATTCCCGGAATGTTTATAATTTTTATCATCCTTCGACTTAGCTCAGGATGACACTATGAGTTCCTCCGGCAGGTCTGTTAAATTAAAGCCACTAATACACTGGTTACCATTAGCAGCGGTTATCTTCTGGGGAGCTTCATTCATTGCAACAAAAGTTCTGCTTGATGAAATCTCTCCTGAAACGATAATTTCACTAAGACTTATACTTGCAATAATTCTACTCACGATTTTTGCATTTATTACAAAGTCAGATTTCTCTTTCAACAAAAAAAATTTTTTACAGATTCTTTTACTCGCATCTGTTGCTGTGTTTCATCTGTGGATACAAATTACAGGATTAAAATATACAACGGCAGCAAATACCGGCTGGATTATCGGCACTGCACCTGTCTTCATCGCCATTCTCGGATGGATTTTTCTGAAAGAAAAACTCAGCGGGCTCAAAGTAGCGGGAATATTAATTGCACTCACCGGTTTACTTATTCTCATTGGCAGAGGAAATCCCTTCAACATAAGTTTCATACAGAATGTTGGTGACTTTTTGGTTCTATTCAGTTCATTTACCTGGGGAGTTTATTCAATCATAAACAAAAAGATTTCTCTCAGTTATTCTCCATTGCTGACCATTCTTTATCTTTTTGTAATGATGGCTGTGATTATTATTCCATTCAATCTCAGTAAGTCTGTATTTGAATCTGTACTTAATCTTTCCTCAATCGGCTGGATAAGCATTCTCTTTCTTGGATTATTCTGCTCAGGAATTTCTTATGTAATCTGGGCTTACGCTCTTCGTGAAATGCATTCAGCAAAAGTCGGGGCATATCTTTATCTCGAGCCCTTTGTTACAGTTCTGACTGCCTGGATTTTTCTGAAAGAAGAAATAACTTTATTGATGGTTATAAGCGGATTTATTATAATTTTGGGAGTTTACATAGTGAATAACGAGTAGATTTTATTTAAGCTCTTCAACTACAAACATTTACCAATTTTATCTAATACAACCCTCAATTTCAAATTAATGTTAAGTTAACATTAAACTAATATTTACTTAACATCAAATTCATACAACCGTAACAACTACTTCATAGGTTTGGACACCAAATTTAATTATTCATAGTGAGGGTTAAGAAGTGAAATATATATATCAATTTCTAGCACTAATAATATTTTTTCTTTCATTAAGCGCACAAATATCTGCTCAGTTAAAACCGGGCAATATCTCTGGTCGAGTAGTAGACATTGAAAACGGCGAACCAATAATAGGGGCTAATGTTTTAATAGAAAACACTAACATTGGATCGGCAACTGATTTGGATGGGATATTTGAAATCAGAAATGTTGCACCCGGCAGTTATAATCTACAAGTATCTTACATATCTTACGCAACAGTTAAGATTGAGAACCTAAAAGTTGAAGAAGAAAAAACTACTATCATAAATGTAGCGTTAAAATCAAAAAGCATTGAACTTTCAGAAGAAGTAGTAGTTGTTGGGGAAAAATCCAATAGCTATGAAGCGGCTCTTTTAAACCAAAGGAAAAATTCAAATCAGATTAGTGATGGTATCAGTGCAGAGCAAATTAAAAAATTAACTGATGGAACTACTGCTGAAACCTTAAGAAGGGTCCCGGGAATAACACTACTTGATAATAAGTATATTTATGTCAGAGGCGTAGGTGAAAGATATAATGGTGCTTTAATTAACAATTCACCTGTAGCAAGTTCAGAACCTGAGAAAAAAGACTTTGCATTCGATTTAATTCCCTCAGCGCTGATAGAAAACGCAATTGTGATTAAATCTTTCACACCTGATGAGCCAGGTGAGTTTGTCGGGGGGCTTGTAAAAATAAATACCGTTGAATTCCCATCGCAAACGGTTTTTAGCGTGAGCTACTCAACCGGATATGTAGATAAAGTATCCACAAAGTCAGTAAAAACATATCAGGGAAGTAGTACAGATTTTCTTGGTTTTGATGATGGATTCAGAGATTTACCTGCCAATTTTCCGGATCCTCTTACTTATAAAACTCTTGATAACAGTTTTAACGATACAACACGATACTATTACTCCTCTCTTCTTAATGATAAATGGGGGTTAAAAACAAATAAAGCTTTTCTTGACCAGTCACTCGGGTTATCATATGGTAATAAGTTTTCAGTTTTTGAAAATGACTTAGGATTAGTAAGCGCATTAACTTATAAAACAGGTCTCAACATAAAAAAAATGGAGATACTGGATATTGAAAGCGAAGAAAATAAAACACTATTCTTTGATTATAAGGGAGAGAAGCATAACAGAAATGTCTTTTGGGGTGGTATACTGAATCTTACATATAAAATTGGTCAGTGGAATAAGATTAGCCTTAAGAACTCTTTCACAGTAAATACTGACGATGAAGTTACAACTCTGAGGGGTTTTAAATTTGATTATCAGGATGAAAGAATAATAACTGCTTTAAGGTTTATATCAAGAAATATGTTTAACACTCAACTCTCGGGGGTCAGTAACATTAATTCATTAAACGAACTATCCATCAATTGGAGAGCAGCATATTCATCCTCTTTTAGAAACGAACCCGATTTTAGAAGAGCAGTATATACCAGAAGTATCTCTGACTCTAACACTACTACCCCATTTTTAATCTATATCCCACGAGACCCCGATTTTTATGGTGGGGGAAGATATTTTTCTTATCTAAGGGACTTTAAGAGAAGTCTGGGCATTGATATAACACAATCACTTTCTATACTTAAATGGAAAGTAGGGGTATATCATACAAACTCATCAAGATCTTTCAATGCGCGGTTGCTATCCGTTACCTCACCGAATCCAAGTGCTTTTTTGTTAATTGGCCAATACGATTTGGATTCTGTTTTTTCACAGGAAAATTTCAGGAAAAGAATAATTATGTTACGTGAATATTACGACCCTTCAAATGATTATACTTCTTCTGATAATTTATTTGCTTATTATGTAATGACTGAAATACCATTTTCTATTTTTAACCAGAATTTCATTTTTATCAATGGTTTAAGAGTCGAAAATTATGTCCTACGGCTAAGAACAACTTCTTCTTTAGCCACTGGAATGCTGCCAATTAATATTGATAAATTTAATAATAATCTATTGCCATCGTTTGCACTAATTTATAAGTTAAATCCTGTTTCAAATTTAAGAATTACTTTCAGCCGTAATATAAACAGACCTCAATTCAGAGAGATTGCTCCTTTTACTTATTATAATTTTGAAGACCAGACAATTGTCAAGGGAAATCCAGAGTTAAAACAAGCATCCATTTCCAATTATGATTTAAGATATGAACTTTATCCCGATATTAATGAGTTGATTTCAGCTAGCTTTTTTCTCAAAGAGTTTCGTAATCCAATAGAAAGAGTATTTGTTATATCAACAGGTCAGAATGACAGAACATTTGATAACGCGAGCTTTGCCAAAAACTATGGGATTGAGCTTGAATACAGAACCTCATTGAAAATCCTTACAAACCTACTTGAGAATTTCACTCTTACATTAAACTATTCCCGGATTTATTCTGAGATCGAAGAAACAAACATCGGATTAAACAGAACAACAAGGCCTATGCAAGGACAGAGTCCTTATGTTGTAAATATAATGCTAAGCTATAACAATAGTAACTTAGGATTTAGTGGTACGATTGCATACAACCGATTTGGAAAACGCATAGTAGAAACAGCAAACTTCCAAGGCAGCGATATTTATGAGTTTCCAAGAAATGTACTGGATTTGGTTCTTAGAAAGAGTTTATTCAACAACATTGAGTTATCATTAACCGTAAAAGACTTGCTAGCTGAAGATTATGAATATTTTGAAAATGAGAAGCTAGTGAGAAATTTTAGTACTAACACCAAACTTACGTTTGGTGTTAGTTACCGTTTATAATTCACCATCATCCAAACACAATTACTGGAAAGGAGGGTAACTTATCGGATAAGACGATGAATTTAAAAGTGCTGCAAAAAAATAATTAACAATTTTTTATTAAACAAACAACGGAGTTTAAAATGAAAAGTGTTCTTAATTTATTTATTTTAATGTTGCTCTTATCTTTAGAGAGCTTTGCCCAATTGACACCATATGACAGTGTCATTACAAATAACGGTACTACCGGAATTACAGGAACAGTAGTTTTAGACAAAAATAAAGTATATCTTCTTCAGGGGTTCGTTTATGTTCGAAACGGGGGGAAAATAATTATTCCTGCCGGCACAATAATTCTCGGTGATAAGTTTTCTCAAGGAACGCTAATTATCGAAAGAGGTGGCCAAATTTTCGCTGACGGAACTGCTCAGGAACCCATCGTTTTTACAAGTCAGCAGCCTGTTGGTTTAAGGGCCCGTGGTGATTGGGGTGGTATTGTTATTTGCGGCAGGGCTTCAAATAACAGACCAGGTGGCGAGTTTGTGGTTGAAGGAAATATCGGAAGTTTAGCAGGCGGCGGCGCAACGCCTGATGATAATGACAACAGTGGTGTTCTTAAATATGTAAGAATTGAATTTGGTGGCATACCTTATACTCCTAATAATGAAATTAACGGATTAACTTTGGCAGCCGTCGGTAGAGGTACCACCATTGAAAATGTAATGGTAAGTTATAACGGTGATGATGCTTTTGAATTTTTTGGAGGAACTGTTAATTGCAAAAATCTGATTTCATATAAGAATTATGATGATGACATTGACACGGACTTTGGATATACTGGCAAAATCCAGTTTGCAGTCATTTATCGCGATCCAAATTTGGCCGATGTAAGCAAAAGCGAAGCCTTTGAGTCAGACAATGATGGCTCAGGTACAACTACCAGCCCGAGAACCGCACCCGTAATATCAAATGTTACTGTTGTTGGTCCTAAGAGAAACTCAACCGATATCAGTGGTACTAATTTTAATAGTTTATATTATTACGGGATACATCATCGTAGAGCATCCCGCCATAGTTTATTTAATAGTGTTATTATGGGTTTTAATGATGGTGGAATTTTCCTGGATGGATCAGTAGTTCAGGGAGACACAGCTAATTTTTCTTACAAAGCAAACACTTTTACAGGAATGACAAAACTTATTGAACCAACTTCTTTCAATTCATGGTTTAGTAGTTATGGAAATAACTTACTTCCCGAACCAAACGATGTTTTACTGAAAGCACCTTTTAATCAGTCCAGCCCTGTTTTAATACCACAAGCCGGTTCACCTTTAATAGGAACAGCTGATTTCAGCGACCCAAAGTTATCTGACCCATTTTTTACACAAACAAATTACAGAGGAGCTTTCAGTCCTAATGGTAATGAAAGGTGGGATTTAGGATGGGCGAACTTTGATCCTCAGGGTACAAATTACATCCGCAGTGCAAATATTGATTGGTCATCAATAATTAATATCACTACCGGAAACGGTGAATCTCGCTCTGTTGTTATTGGACGAGCATCCGGCGCTACTGACGGAATTGATGCAAGCTTAGGTGAAGCTTTGCTTCCTCCCCCGCCTGCACCAGGTATCGTAGATCTGAGACTCCAACTTCCCTCTTCAACTAATTTTGTATCCTTGGATCTCAGAAGCAATTCCTCATCAACTGATTTAATTACATATCAACTGGTTTTTCAACCAGGCTCTCCTTCCAGCGACTTAACTCTGAACTGGGATCCGAATTTACTTGGTGCTGGTAAATTTACACTGAAGGATGGACTTGGTGGAGTTGTTTTCCCGAACATTGATATGAAAACTGTTAGTTCACAAGTTGTAACAGGTTTATCGTCTGTAACCATCGAAGTAGAACCAAAATATAATCAAACTCTTGTTGTACAGAATGGATGGAACTTGATTTCTTTCCCTGGCTTTCATCCAAACAGCATGAGTCCTGATACTCTATACAGGTTCAGAGATTTAACAGCGAACATATTTAAATTTAATGGCTCATATGTTACTGCAACCTCTTTAACACCTACTGAGGGTTATTGGATGAAGCATTCAGGAGTCAGAACCTATAATTGGAATGGAACAGTTCAAGGTGGTATTCTTTATCCAAAGTTATTGAATTCACCACGAAATCCTATTAATGTGAATGCCGGATGGAATCTACTTGGTGCTTATGAATATAATGTTGATGTAAACTTTTTGAGAACAATGCCAGCAAACCAGAGAGTTGGTTTGGTTTATGGTTATATTCCTGGTTCAGGATATGTTGCTTCAACTTCAATGACTCCGGGTAATGCTTACTGGGTATTCTTCTCAGGAACCTCTCAATTATTTATCCCAGGTCCATTTGCCGGAACCCTCGGCAAAAATCCTTTAGACGAATTGTTAAAGGAAGATTGGGGCAAAATAGTTATTACTGATGCAGCCGGGCAGAGTTATACTCTATATTCTGCAACTTCACAAACTGATTTAAATACCTTTAATCTTCCGCCTGTTCCACCAGTAGATATTTTTGATGTAAGGTTCGACTCTCAAAGATTTGTCGAGGATTTACAAACTTCTGAAAAGGCTATAGAACTTAAAGGAGTAATTTATCCTGTTAAAATTTCTGCCTATGGAATAAACTTAAAATTAAAAGATGCCGTAGATGGTGCCATAGTTAATACAACCCTTAAGGATGGAGAAGTTTTCGAATTAACAAATTCCGCTATTTCCATTCTTAAAGTTAGTGCAGAATCACCTATACCAACAGAGTATTCATTAGAACAGAATTTCCCAAATCCGTTCAATCCATCTACTACAATTAAATTTTCGATCCCTGAAGTTAGCAATGTAAAGCTTTCCATTTACAATATTCTTGGACAAAAAGTAGCTGAACTTGTCAACTCAAGATTAGATGCAGGAAACTATGCTTATAGTTGGGATGCTTCCAATGTTACCTCAGGCATTTATTTCTATGAATTGAGTACAGATAACTTTAGTGCTATCAAGAAAATGATGTTTTTAAAATAAATTTAGTTGTGAAGTCTGCTTTATCTGAAAGCAGACTTCATCTTAATCCGAAAAAAATTTTTGATTAAACAGAGAAAGGATGAATTCTATGCGTAAACTATTTTCAATCGTTGCACTTGTGCTAATGACAATAGCATTAGCATACGCACAACCGGAAATCGACATCCCAATGACATTTGGGGATGGTGTTGCATTGAACACTCAAATCCGTTTTGGATTGGGTCTTACAATGACTAACGGTATTGATTTCCCTTATGAAAGCGATCTTCCACCATTTCCACCTGCCGGTGCATTTGAAGCCAGATTTGATTTAACTCCTTATGCCGGCTCTGCGCTAAGTTCTTATCAGGATTACAGACCGGCTACATCATTCCCCTTTTCAGGAACCGTAGAACATAGGATCATCTGGCAATTAGGCGATGGTAATACCGGTTTCTATATTGGATACAACCTTCCCGCAGAAGTAACGATCAATATAAAAGATGAACTCGGTGGAATAGTCTTTAACAGTGGAACCTTAAGCGGTTCGGGAACTTATCACATTACTGCTCCCTTAACAGCTGCAAGAATGACTGTAACTTATACTAACATTGCACCTGCAGGACCACAATTAACACTAAGCCCTGCATCTCTTAACTTCGGACCAGTGGCAGTTGGTTCAAGTTCTGCTGCACAAACTGTAACAGTATCTAATACAGGTACAGGTAATCTGACCATATCAAATATTTCATCAGACAATCCACAATTTACATTCACATCTGCTGCATTACCGATTACTCTTTCTGCTGGCGGCAGCACAACTGTTGATGTTGTTTTCTCACCAACATCATTAGGGAATCAATCCGGTAATATAATCTTTACACACGATGCACCGGGTTCGCCCACATCATTGCCTGTTCAGGGTGTTGGTGCTGATGCAGGACCAACTTTTGCTGTTTCTCCTGCTTCGGTTAACTTTGGCAATGTATCTGTTGGAAATACAGTTAATGCAACTGTAACTGTATCAAATAATGGGTTGTCAAATCCTCTGGTAATTTCAGGTGTAGTTGCTGCTCCTGGTGTATTTTCTGTTTCACCGGCTTCAGCTACTATTCCTCCATTGGGAAGTCAGGTCTTTACAGTTTCCTTTACACCTAATGCAGGCGGTGCATTTAGCGGTACATTAACATTCACACATAATGCCCCCGGCTCGCCTGATGTTGTCAATCTTTCCGGTAATGGTGTTGCTGTTTTCGGTCTCATCTTTGCACAGGATACGGTTTACAATCTTGAAGATTCATCTTATACCGAAACAATGCAACTGAAGAGCTTAAGCGCCAAAGCTCAGGCATTACAATTCAGATTATTGGTTAATAAATCAGCCGGCGACAATATATTCCTCACATTCCAGAATATACAGAAAGGTTCTGATGTAGCAGACCCAAGCTGGGTACTTCAGTACAATGTATTCAGAGGTCCTCTGACTTCAAATGGTGCATCTGTTGATTCTGTTTATGTTCTGTTATATAACCTTAATCAGAACGGTGGACTTGATCCGGGTGATTATAACGACTTATTCAGAGTTAAATATCGTGTTGCAGACCTGCCCGCATTGGTTGATACTGCAAGGTCAACATTTAAGATTACAAATGCCGAAGCATCAACTTTTCAGGGATTTCCGATTGATATAACACCATCAAGAAACACTCTTACAGTTCTGGCAACCAACAGAGTAAGAAGCTACGGTGATGTAAATGGCGATGGATTTATTGACATTCTTGATCTGATTGATGTTGTTGATCATATCGTTGGACGTGATTCTCTTGATTCCGATGAATTTGCAAGAGCAGATATAGCCCCCTGGACAATTGGTGCACCTGATCCTATACCAGATGGATTTGTAAATGTTCAGGATCTCGCAGTTATTCAGAACATAATCCTTACCGGCTTCTATCCAAGTGGTGTTCAGGTTAACAATAAACCAGTTGCTCAGCAGGATTTACTTGCTAAGTCCAACGGTGATGAAGAAGCTAAAGTAATACTTTATCTGACTACCAGTGGAATCGCAATGCATCTTGATTCAAAGGTTGCAATCCGCGGTGCTCAGATTCATTTCGGTCAGTTGCCTGATAATCCGGGTAACATAAATATGGATTCACAGCTCGGTGGTGGATACTATTTCCATCAGGTTGATTTGCTGAGAGTATTGATGTATGATCAGGCAGGACAAAAGTATATTGAGGCAGGAAGAAATTATCTTGGCAATATTCCGTTCTCAATTCAGAGACCACAGGATATTACTATTGATAAGCTGATTCTTGTAAGTCTGGATAAGAGAAAACTTACAAACATCAAAGTTGAAATAATCTATGGTGATGCACCGCTTCCATACGATTATGAATTGTTCCAGAACTTCCCGAATCCGTTTAACCCATCAACCAGTGTTATGTTCACTGTTCCAAAGAACGGACTGGTTACAATAAAGGTTTATGATATGCTTGGTCAGGAAGTAACAACTCTTGTAAACGAAGTTGTTGAAAGAGGCGTTTACACTGTTAACTGGGATGGTATGACTGATAAGGGCTCTTATGTTTCAAGCGGTAATTATATCTACAGAATGGTTGCCGGTGATTTCGTTAAATCAAGAAAGATGATGCTCATTAAATAAATTATTCTTATTCAAACTGCCCTTCTTTAATGTGAAGAAGGGCAGTATTTTTTAATCAAGAGGGTTAGCCATGAATAAAATTTTTAGTACAATATTCTTCTTATTTTTTGTTACAACACTTCTGGCTCAGCAAGAACCGGCTGTAAAAATTCCTATTACTATTGATGATGGTGCAGGAGCTTCCAAAACACTTCACTTCGGATTGGACCCTGCAGGCACTGATGGAATTGATGTTCAGTTCGGCGAAAGTGACCTGCCGCCTTATCCACCAATGGGAGCTTTTGATGCCAGGTTTTTACTGCCTGAGAATAATTTTACAGGAACTTTAAGTTCCTGGATTGATATAAGGCAAGCTGATTTACCTTTTACCGGACAGAAAGAACATCGTCTGAAGTATCAACCTGCATTTGGAACTGTTATTAACATTACCTGGAATTTCCCCCACAATTCGGTTAATGCAGTTTTGCAGGATATTATCACGGGAACCCTTATAAATGTAAATTTAGCAGATAGTGGAATGTATACTGTAACTAATCCTTCTGTATTTGACCGTCTGAAATTACTTGTAAATTATGTGAATATTATTCCTGTTGAACTTACTTCATTCTCAGCTTCAGTGATTGGCAGTTCTGTGATGCTTAGCTGGTCAACCGCAACAGAGCTGAATAACAGTGGCTTCGAGGTTCAGAGAAAAACAGATAACTCTGATTGGAAAACTCTGTCGTTTATTACCGGACACGGAACTACAACTCAACCACAGAGTTATTCATACACTGATAACACAGTTCAGGCAGGAATAAAATATTACTATCGTCTAAGGCAGAATGACTTTGACGGGAAGTTCAGTTTTTCAAATGTTATTGAGATTGATATAAGTGCTTTGAAGGATTATACACTTGAGCAGAACTATCCCAATCCGTTTAATCCTTCAACCAAAATATCATTTTCAATACCGAAGGCAGGCAATGTAAAATTAACTATCTACAATCAAATAGGAGAAGTTGTAGAACAGTTAGTAAATCAACAGCTTGAAGCAGGAACATATTTTTATTCCTGGAATGCCGGCAATCATTCATCAGGAATTTATCTGTATGAACTTCAAGCCGATGGTTATAAAGAAACTAAAAAGATGAGTCTTATTAGATAAATAAAAAGGAGTAGAAATGAAAAACTGTTTATTTTTTCTGATTTTATTACTAGCATCCAACTTATTTTCACAAACTTATCAAGAACCTCAGATATCATTCACCATCCGGGTTACAGATGGCAGAGAAGACACAAGATTGCTACGCATTGGTGTAGATCCATCAGCAACAGATGGGATAGATTATAGTTTGGGTGAAGGAAATCTCCCACCTTACCCGCCTTTAACAGTTTTTGAAGCAAGATTTAATCTACCATTAAACAATTTTAATGGTACAGAATCATCATATTGGGACTTCAGAAATGGTACGGCACCATTTACAGGTATCATAGAGCATAGATTGGCTTTTCAGAAAGGTGAGGGCGATTCAGTTGTAATATTCTGGAATTTCCCCATTACTGTATCAGCAACACTTCAGGATGTAATAAATGGCACATTCATTAACATACAAATGACAGGAGAAGGAGTATATGTTGTTCCAAATCCAAATGTATTTAATCAACTAAAACTAATAGTTAATTATAATAATACCCCTACAGATATTAATGAATCTCTTCACTCTCCTAATGAGATTTATTTGTATCAGAATTATCCCAATCCATTTAATCCTTCAACTAAGATTAAATTTTCAGTCAATAAGCCCCAATTTATAACATTAAAAGTGTTCGATATTCTCGGCAACGAGATAAAAACATTATTGAATGAAATAAAATTTCCCGGAACATATGAAGTGAATTTTACACCTGGTTCCGAGTTAGGTTCAGGAATTTATTACTATGAATTAATACATAGTGATTTGCAATCTTTTTCAGGAACTTTCAGAATTTTGAAGAAAATGATGTATCTGAAATGAGAGTCAGAATTGTTGAAGATGAAATTCTCATTGACTTGACCGGCAAAGAGCAAAGCATTCTTAATCAGGAATTAAGACCGAATATTGTTAGAAAAAATTTTGCTTTAAATAAATTTAGTCTTATACCTAAAAAATCGATTGCTTTTGCCGGCAAGCTAATTAATCCTCATTACTATACTTGTTCATGCAAGGATTATAGATCTTACGCCGAGAAATACCCTAAAAGAGATTTACGAAGAATATGTAAACACTTGTTTATTTATCTTTCTAAAAATCACTTTGAGGATATTGATTTGGTGTCAAGAATCTTGCTTGAGCATAAATTCTGGTATAAAATTATAAATGTGTTCGAGCTGGAAATAAATAATGTTAAAATATTAATTGGATATACAAAAGATTTTGAGATCTTTCACATTTATATTCCTCCAAAACTACCTGTGTTTTACTCCTACAACAGTTCTTTAAAAAAATGGAAGAATGCTGATGAACCACCTCTTGATTCGGAAATAAATTTTGCACTTAAAAAATTTCTTAACAGATTAAATCTTGTATCCCAAAAGATGAGGTAAGAGAATTAAAATAAATGCAGAAAAAATTTGCTGGGAAATACAGGGGTAAAATTTATTCAACTCTGGTTTTTATCTAATCACAGCCTCAGAGCTTATTCCTTAATTTTATGGATTAAATATGATCAGATTTAAAATTTTTATCCGTTGTAAGCAGACTAAGTTTAAAGGCAAGCATAAATTTTTTATTTATTAAATCAAAAATTTTCGTTTTGTATTCAAGTTTTTCCAATCTGTTTTTGAATGTTACAGGTTCCTGAGCAATTAGATTATCTATTTTTTTAATTTCATCTTTGATTTGCCTGGTCTGTTGTTCAATATTATCAATAAGGTGTTTTAAAGAATCGTCGTTAAAAGTTAACGAATTCATCTTGCCCTCTCTAACTATTAAAATAACTGCAATGATAAATTCGCAGATGTAAAGAAAATATGCAAGTCCCTCAGGAAAAATTAATATTGAAGCTTTGAAAAAGTGGTTAAAATGAACTTTATAACTTCGTCGAATTCTGAAACTAAAATTTTTTCAGATTTTGTGTGGTCAGTAAAAGTCCGCTATCCCTAGTTAAACTTTTCAGCAAGTTTCGGATAATTTCGAGTGAATTGATAATTTTTTTAAACGAGAAAATGCCTCCTCTTTCACTCACATAAGATAAATAAATTTCTGAGAGGTTATCTTTTTCTTCAAAAATTTTTCTCAGATAATCTGATGGATAAATCAAGTCATCTTCAAACGACTCAGATCTCTGTGTTCTCTTTTCACTGAAAGAAGATTTCAGGATTCTTCTTATGAAATCAAGTAGTTCTGCTTCATACATATTTTCCGCTTTTATTTCCCAGATTACTTTCCTATCACCATAGAAATAAAAATAATGTTTATACAGTTGTAATCTCATCGGTTTAGTTTTTCAAAAAATTTTTAATCGTTATTGTTTTTTATTTCTGCAAGTTCAAATCTTAAATTTCCATATCCAAGTAAATCTCTTGCAAAACCCATCAAACCACCTCCCTGAATTGCAATTTCGCTTTTCACAATTCCAACATCTTTAGCATACCATTCTGTAACCTTATTTTTCGTGCCAGATTCTGACTCTATTTCTGTTACAACTTTAACAGTTTTAAACTCACCTGCAGTTACTCTGACGGTTTCACTACCAATAACATTTGATTTAATACTGAGAGAATTTCTTTCCTTCTTATTGAATTCAGTTCCCTCCCACCTCCAGCTTTGTCCTTCGAGTAAGGGAAATTTTAATCTTGGGAGAGGTTCGCTGTAAGAGAAATCAGCTTCCTGATTGACAAACAACAAAACATTTATCTTCTGATATGTTTCCTTAACATAAACACCATCACTTTTCACTAATAACTTTTGTCTGTAAATGAATCGATCCGAAGAGAATTCGGCAACAGTATAAGATGAAGTGTTTTGAGTAGTAAATTTAGTTTCACCAAAATCTGATTTGTAAATTAAAATCTTTTTATTGTTTAACGGAAAGTATTCATTTGCTGCAGCAATTGTAGTTAAAGATAGTAAGTTTGAATTATCAGTTTTCAGTGAAGATGTGTTCTGAAAGAAAATCAGAGAAATAACGATTACTGAATAAAGAATATTTTGTTTTGTCATAAAAATCTTAACATTATTTTTCATTTGCAATTTAAGTGATAATCTTTAAGTTAATGTTAAGCTTATGTTAAATTAGTTTAATCATTTAATTAGCAAATTCCTGTGGAAGGAAATGATATTAGAGAATAGCGACAAAAGACCTGAAATCGAGTATCCCTGTAATTGGGATTATAAAGTAATCGGTACCGATGTGGCTGAAATGGTTAAAGCAATTGAAGAAGCCGTTGGAAGTCTTGAATATGAGATTACACCTTCGAACATCAGTAAAAAGGGCAACTACTTCAGTCTTAATCTAACTGTATTCGTTCCTTCTGAGGTTGTGAGAGATATTATATTTCAAAAAGTTTCAGCAAGTATGTTTGTTAAAATCGTAATTTAATTTTAGTCAATTTTTCTGAAAATAATTTTTTCACCTGTTTCTTCAGATTCCAAAATCAGTTTAGGGTTTTTACCACCTCTGGGTAAATCTGACTCCAATCGGTAGGTTAAAGTTTTTTCATTAAGCATTTGTGAAACTTTTTGCTCAATCGACATATCAGGACAAGCCATTTTAGTCGAAACCAGAACACCGAATCTTATTGAATTTCTTTTGACTTCAATTCCACCCAAAATCTGATTACAACCTGCGTGACCGCTGAATCTTTTTTCGCCCGGATAAAATTCAAACATCGGTAAACCTTTAGGCAGATTTTCTTTTTTCAATTCAATTCCTGTTATCTCTTCCATTACCCAGATATCGTGCAAGCGATAATCATACAAATATTTTCCGCAACCTGTAAAAGTTTTAAAATCTTTTTCCATCGAACTTCTGTATTCAACCTTAACATTATAATCGAATTCTTCACCCGACATAGAATCCTGACATTTTTCACCAAAGATTGTAACTTTCAATTCACCGCTTTCAGTCATTGAATGAAAAATTGTTTCATTACCATCCGGGGATTCAATACCTTTCACAGCAGGAGTTGAAATTTTTAAACCATTCATTTCTTCGAATGTTATACTTTTCTCAAGATCAAATTCAAGAACCCAGAATGGTTCATTACCGCGTGCAAATAAATCAACTCCTCTCAGAAATTTTTCCTGATAAAATGATGGTGGGACAATGTCTGAGTTTTCAATCATTGGTTTTTTAATTTCATTTTCAGATTGATTTTTTGTTGATGAACAGGAAATGATTGTAAAAAAAGAAATGAATAACAGAAGTGTTGTTTTCATAGCAAGTCCGTGATTTGTTTATGTTAAGATAAAAGAAAAAAGGGACTATTCCATTAGTCGGAACAATCCCTTCTCTCAGGGGGCATCTATGAAACAAACTTATGCTGCTTGAGTTAAAAGTTCTTTTTCGATTGCCTGCTTTAAGGTCTCTTTTGGTAAAGCACCAACAGCCATTTTCGGTTGACCATCAACCGGAATGAAAAGTAATGAAGGAATGCTTCTTATTCCGAATACTGCACCGAGTTCCTGCTCTTCATCAGTATTCACTTTGTAAATTTTAATCTTACCGGCATACTCTTCAGATAACTCTTCAAGAATAGGTCCAACCATTCTGCAAGGTCCACACCATGGAGCCCAGAAATCTATAATTGCAGGAAGCTCGCCCTGATATTTCCATTCCTGATTCTTTTCGTAGTCGAAAACTTTTTCTAAAAATGTTTCTTTTGTTAAATGTTCAGTCATTGTTTAATTGCCTTTCTTAATTGATATTTTCATAGATTTATAAATTGCATACAGTAAGATGTAAAACCAGATAATTGGTTTCAGAGTTCATAAATAATGAAACTATGTAAAATTATGCATCTCACAAACAAAAGCCAGTGGAATATTTTGGTTTTATATCGTGGAATTCAATTTGCAGCGGGGTCATAGGCGTAGTTGCAGGCAGTATGCAAAAGTGAAAGTCCGCAGTCTTCAGCCCACATTCTGCAAAAAAGTTAATATATCTGTGAAAATCTGTTTAATCTGTGTGCTATTAAGATAGATTATCACGGGAAGGGCGACCTGTCCCTATATGGGAGCCCTTCCCCTACAAATAAAAATGCAAGGAACAGTCTCCTGACTGTTCCGAAAAATAATTATTCAAAAATCCCATAGGGATGAAATTATTGTAGAAAAAAATTGCCAAAACCAAAATCAAAAATCCCGGACTTGCCTGACGGCAGTCAGGAGGGATGATATTATTTTTATACCCGCTCTACAAGAAAAAAATATTCAATATTCAATGAACAATTTTCAACAATCAATTTCTAAAACATATCTGCGAAAATCTTTTTAATCTGAGTCATCTGTGTGCAATTAAGATAGTCCCATCGGGACGGAATGTTAATAGTAAAAATGACAACGCAAATTCACAGAGTTCCAGCGGAACGACACCGCTTGTAAGTTATTGGACTAAAGTCAAGAAAGAATTTGGGAGAGATTATTTGTTTGCCCGGGATGAATCTCGGGGCTAATTAAAAATTCAACTTTGCCTGTATGGTTGTATTGTCTGACTTGAACACAACAGCAGTTTGTAATGCAGTTGAATCCTGAAATTCTGCACCGCTTTGTGGATTAGCACTCCAGCCCTGAAAATAAAACCTGTGAGTTCT
>FWWM01004785.1_pt1 | contig 17192 bp, 17 predicted proteins | sample 2228351 | NCBI WGS metagenome assembly FWWM01 (sample SAMEA103939774, study PRJEB20133) | metagenome | reverse complement strand
CAGTTCATAAATTAACAGGTCTGCCCGGCGCGTATCATCAGGGCGAAGAATGGCAACCCCCTGAAAGTTCGTAATGATGGCTTCAATCTCATTTCTGACTGAAGAATTCTTGATCTCTAATTTAACGAAAATATCATTCATAGTATGGTTAGATAATGGATTTTGATGATTCGGTTAATTGACCAGCACCGGGATTTTTGCCAGGATTCCGAAGTTATCGCCGCCGGTTGTGCCGGTCGGTTCATGCGCCTTACAGTCAGGCAAAAAGTAGATGGTCTTCTTTTCGCACTCGACCGGACAATTCTTGTTCACATTCTGTATGTGAAAATGGGAAAAAAAACTTGCCCAGCTTGCCTCAGGATCAGCAGGGTTGGGGGATGTCCAGGCGCCATAGTCGCCCACTCCTGCCATTGATACCGGATAGTTGGGATCCCGGGGATTATCATTGGGTCTATTGCAATCATTTTTATTGTTGCGGTGCACCCACATGATATTGACCTCGACAACCCCTTTTAATGGCGAGCAGGGGCCGGAAATTGGACCGGGATAGCCTTCGCATCCTATCACCGGCAATCGAACCGTCCAGGGCCGGGTGCCATAGTTACTATGCACTAACCAGCAATCACGAAAATCTTGGAAGACATTATCGGTCATGCCATTGACTGTGCCCATATCCTTACCTAAAATCAGCGGCTTCTCATTGCCCTGCCCGCAGACAAGCGGCCGCACCGTTGGCGGTGTGGCGGTCTGGCATGGCTGCGTAAAATTGGTCCATGCGCCGGTGTTGCTGTCGCACACATTGTTGTTGCTGTTTATCATCCTGCCCATATTGCAGGTATATTTGCCCTCTTGGGTAATTGCCTCGCTACAAATTGCAATGGGCTGATCGAGGTCAAACGGCTCGATGGTGCCGGCAAACCCGATGTAGGCGACTGCTTCCGCCTGCATGCCCGGATTATCCATGAAAATTCTGCCGAATGACAGTGAAACCGGCGTTTCGTTTCTCTGGGTAACTACCCGCACTGCATTAATGAACGCGGGATTTGCGTCAAGTTCGGCAAAGCTGACATCCCAGAGCTCTGTTTGCGTGAGGGAATCATTGGGCGTAAACGTCTTGGTGGCAAAGCTCCAGTGCCCCCGTTGAATTTCTTTGATCTCAACAGGGGTCTTTTCGCTCTGGTTTTGTTTTGCCGCCTGTTCAGCAAACGCATTTGCCTTGGGGTTGATGTCGCCCGGCGTGCACGGGTCGCCTTCCTGACAGAACAGGCTCTGCGCCCCTGCCAGCGCGCCTGCATCAGCGGCATTCTGCAGTTCATTGCGCGCCACATATAAATGACCGACATCTATGGCAAGCGCGCTGAACCCGATGAACACAATGAGGCAGATGGCGACGATAATCGCAACCGCCCCGTGCTGATTTGGCAATGATTGAAGTTCTGAGCTTTTCATACACGACCTCGCTTCCCGAAAGCCCCCTCTTCTTTCCTTAACATGCCCCTTCCCATTCCATCCTCATGACGGTTTCGGCAACCAGGGGAATGCCCTCCCCCAACGCTCCCCCGAAAAACGTTGCAAGGAAGTCAGGAAAGACTAAAAAATTATAATTCAATCGCACTGTTACCGTCCGGCAACAGGCGGGCGGGTTACCGGTCACCGCAGGCGCTGGGGCAGTTGTGGCAGGAAGGTTACTGCCGCCTTTAAAATTGATCAACCGTTCTTCGCAATAGTTCCGCACAATTTGCGCGACTTCGCCTTCGTTTAAGTAATAGGGGGCGCCGGTGCCGGGATTTATCCGATACACGATCCCGGCTCTCGCCCCTTCGCGGCTGGCATTGGTAATGACCGCCTTGTTATAAAAGAGTATGCCGAACTCAATGATGCCAAAAATAAATATGAGCAACAGCGGCAGCACAATGGCAAACTCAACCGCTGATGCTCCCTTCTGGCAGTTGCTCAAGCCCTGCTGTTTCATAGTGTCCCTCATCATTGTTGCTGGCCGTAAATGCCAATTCCCAATGTCCCCATTCGTTGCTGACCGGCGGCCGTGGCGCCCTTGCCGGTAAAGCTTTTCATATACTGACCCAGTGCCGCTTCAGCAGCCTGTCCGTGAAGCCCGGTAACCGGTTCCAGGTTTTTTGCTGCATCGGGGTTGGCGATCTGGCCCTTCTGTTGCGCAACGTATGCACTGCCCCAGTTGTCCGCCACCCGCGACGGGGTGGCGCAGGCGCCGCACACCAGCGCCGTTATCGTTATGATAATCACTGCGGAAACAATACGTGATGTATTCATGGCTGCCACTCCTTATAATTGTATAAGTATTATCGTTTAATGCAAGCGTTTCTTTACCTGAACTCGTGAACCATGGCTCGGGGTTAGTGTCCCGTGGCTCGGGGCTCGTGACCTGTGTTTTTCGTTTTAGTTCATTGGCACGGCATGCCCGAACTCGCCGTCAAGCCTGCCTCTGGTGTTGGCAGACGGCGGGCAGGGCCGCCCTTCCAGCATCCCCAGGACATAGAATTCAAAGTCATCCGGCTCGACAAAGAAATCGGTCGGCAACGGTTGTTTTGTTGCATCAAGCGGCTTTACCAGGCGCGGGGTCACAATAATGACCAGCTCCGACTCATTTTTCCTGAAACTCTGGCTGCGGAACAGTTGCCCGAGAATCGGGATATCGCCCAGCGCCGGATATTTGGCAGCGTTCTCCCGCATGCTCTCGGAGAGCAAGCCGGCAATCGCAAAACTCTGCCCGTCAGCCAGTTCAACATTGGTGGAAGCGCTGCGGGTAGTAAGCCCCGGAATGACAAATCCCTGGGTAACGATGGCAGTTGAATAATCAAGCTCGGACACCGAGGGGGTAACTTTTATGTTGATTTTGTTTTCGCTCAATACCGTCGGGGTAAAGGCAAGCTCCACGCCGTATTTCTTATATTCAATGCCCACGGTTCCCAGACCCTGCGGTATCGGCACCGGGTATTCGCCGCCGGCTAAAAACTGGGCATTCTGACCGCTCAACGCAATGAGGGTCGGCTCAGCCAGAACCTTTATCATGCCGTCGTCCCGCAGGGCATCAATGAGGGTAGTCCATGAGGAACTGCCCCGGTTAAAACGAAACACCAGATTCGATGCTGGCGACACAAAATAATCGAGAATGCGCGGAACGGCATCCGGAAAATTGCCCTCGCCTGTTGTTGCCAAGGTTGTTATTTGATTCAGCAGCCCGATGCCAAACTCCTCCTTGTTGCGGTAAATGATATTGAACCCCAGCTCCCGGGTGAGGCGTTTTGACATTTCCGCCACCCGCACTTCAAGCATAACCTCCTGCACGCCCGCAACCTCTACCTGATTGCGAATCTTGCCTTTCGGCGCATACGCCTCGGCAACGGATAAAATCTGGGCAAGGTTGGCAGCGCTGGAAACTCTGCCGGCAAGAATAATGGAATCATCACCCGAAATAATCCGCAGTTCCTGCTCTTCGGGCAATATCTGGTTGAGCTGCTGTTTTAACTTGGTAATGTCATAGCCGACGTGAAGGTCGTAAATTTCGGAAATTTTGTTTGCTTCCCAGATGGTGAGCGTGCTGGTTCCGGGCGCCTTGCCGGTGAGGTAAACTTCCCGCGGCGAAATCATCAGAAAATCGGCGATTTTCGGTTCGGCGACTGAAATGCGCTGGATGGCACGGCTGCTGCGGATGGTTACCGAGCTGCCCACCGAAAGTTCCAGAGTTTTATGCTGGCGCGTGTCCACCGTGATTGCGGCCTCTAACGGCGCCGGCACACAATAAGCGAGTAACAGTAAAACACAAAGCGACCATTTTGTTATGGCTGATACAGGTAATGTGCTCATGGAAAAACCCCTCCTTGTGTTAGAATCCCTGAGTGGTTACTTTGGTGCCTCTGATTTCTTTTACGGTTACCGGCTCGCGGCGGGTGAGCACCTGAGCCTGCTTTTCCTGACCTTTGATCTTCACCGTTTTGCCGGTGTATGATTCAAGCGTTTCGGGAACCGTTGCCCCGTCGGTCAAGACGATCTCCGTATCCATGGCATTGCGCAGCGCCAACTGCAACTTGCCCTCGGTGGCGGCGAGGGCAAGTTTTTCGCCCTCTTCCGGGGTTACTTCAAGGGTAAAGACATCAACCGGCGAGGGCTCGCCTTTTTCATTCTTTTGAATTTCAGCGCCGGTTGCCAGCACCGGGATATTTTCAAGAATAACTTTCGTCACCTGCTTCTTGTCGCGCGGATCTTCAATGCTGACCAGCACGTCAACGATATTGCCCGGTCTGATGAGACCGGCAAGCCCGATAACTTTATCACCCTTAACCGCTATTGCCCGTTTGCCGGTTTTGACCACGGCAGCCATGCCCCCCGTGGTAACGCTTGCCGGCGCCAGTTTGGTTTCCAGAACCGGTTCATTGGCTTTTAACGGCTGAATGGTAACCCGGCCTTCAAGCTGATTGAGGTCGCTGAAATAGCCGGGCGGGAGTGTTTCCTTGAGATAGGGGACGAGGCGTAATTGCTCTTTGTTAATCTTGGTGCCCCAGGGCAGATCAATGGCTGCCGATGCGATCATGACCGTTTCCTTCTCCGGGGCGACCTTGGGAGGCCCGATTTGCCGTTTTACCCAGTTATAGGTAAAAACGCCTCCGATGAAGGCTATAAACACGGCGAGAATTATTGGTAAAATTGCTTTCCAGATTCCCATAATCAACCCCCTTTGCTAAAAGTTGATAGTGTTTTTAAACGCGCCCTAATCTAACCATGATAAAAACAAACTGAACACTGAACATTGTATTATATAGCTATGAGATTGCTGCGTCGCAGTTGCTCCTCGCAATGACCGTTATCCCTGCTTCCATCAACTCATTACGTCATTGCGATCCCGATGTATGGGGAGAAGCAATCTCTGTTTTCAGACACTTCCAGCACAATGAAACCGTATCATGCGAAACGTTGTGAAAAATCCCGGTGTTTGCAAAGAACCTTTTACCACAGAACTGATCCGTATTAAATCAATTAAATTAAATACTGCGTTGTTCGCCAACCTGCCGCACCTCTTTTATATGGGCAGTTGATAGTGTGCTGCTTTGAGCCCCATCGTGAGTAATGCGCCCAGCGCAATGGCAACCCCGTAACACAGCTTGGGCGGGTTTTCATCGTCGCCGGCGGGTATGGGAATAAAGTTGCCGGTGCATACCAGTGTTTTTACCGTTGCGGCAATTCGGTTGAGGGCTTTCCTGCTTGCCTCGAATCTCAGCACCATAATTGCCACGGCATAGATGCCGCCGATAATCCCCGTGAACAGAAAGGCGATGAGGACGCTTTTCGGTCCCAGCACAGCACCCACCGCCCCCATAAGTTTGACATCCCCTGCCCCCATGCCGCCGGTCAGGTAAAAAATACCCAGCATCGCAGACCCCGCAAACAAGCCGCCCATGCTCAGCATTAAACCGTTCACGCCATAATACACGATATGATAGAGGAGACCAATGATAATGGTGGGGTAGGTCAAGAGGTTTGGTATTTTGTGAAGATAAAGATCAATGACAGACGCTGTGATTAAAACACCGGCTAAAAAAACGCATACATACCAATCACCGATTGATTGTCCGCCCATTGCGCCCTTCCCCTTTTAGCAAACAGCCGGTTATCTGTTCTGAGCTTAATAAATATAAAAGCTAAATAAAAGAGTTATACTGCCCAGATTTAAAAATTACTTTAGAATTTATTGCAAATTCATACTTCCCCTGTCATGCGCATTAATTTATTGTGATGACAGGGGAAGATGAATGCAGAGTAAGTCGTTAAATGTTCTATTAGGCGATGCCTAACGCATCAACAACGGACTGAAAAACACTTACCAACTGCTGACCAAGTGTGGTAACCACGGCAATAATCACGGCTGCAATCAGCGCCACCATAATGCCGTATTCAACAGCAGTGGCTCCTTCTTCTTCACGAAAGAATTTTTTTAACAGTTCCATAATTTTTTTTCCTCCCTTTTAAACGTTTGTTTTGAGTTTATAATAGAAAACCTAAAAACTACTTGTCAACTAAATTTTTCACCTCCTTTCTAAGATTATGTAAAATAACATATATAGAAATGTTACGTATCATATATTATCGTTAAAAAATTTTTTAATGTCAATTGAAATCTTTGCAGACATTTTTTACATTTTTTTAAAATATAAACTTATATACCAGGTAAAAATATTGCATCTTTAACCTCAGCACCTGAAATCATAATGCCGCAAACTTAATGTGCGGGCTGACGGAAATGCCTGTTGAATATGTTATAAACAGAAATAGGCATTATGCGATTATTGAATATTCATGTGCTGTAGATTCGACGACAGGTTAAGCAGTTAAAACGCCAACGACTTTATTGCGATTGAAAAAATCTGAACGATTTTTTATTATACTGTTATGATTAGCAAATTCAAGGTCTAAAAGTTAAATGTTATTTTTTTTATTTTAAAATGCCATCGTCTCATTTTTATCCGGCTGTTTTTTTTACCACAATATTAACTGGGTGCCACGGCTTTGCAAATGAAAAGGCAGAGCTGTTTCAGACCCTGCCTCTGTGGGTGAAAACAATAATCAACACTCCTGTTCACATTGAGGCTGACCGCATCCGCCACACCCGGGATCAATGTCGCAGACATCGCCGATGCCGTCATTATCGGCATCCCCTTGCTGGGTATTGCAGTGATCAGGACAATTATCGCAGCTATCCGGTATGCCGTCGCCGTCCCGGTCGGGAAACACACAGTCGCCCAGTTCAAACGGGGTCGCCGGCGGAATAATAACTTCTACGGGCAGGGAACTGTCTATGGTGGTATTATTGCCAAGCTGGCCTTCAGAATTATCGCCCCAGGTCTGCATGGTGCAGCCCGCCGTAATCGCCGCCGAATGATAATTCCCGGCGCCGATACTAATCACATCGCCAACTTGTAAGACCGCTACCGGAACTTTTCTCAGGGTTGTTGTCCCGTCGCCAAGCTGTCCATCCGTATTCAGCCCCCACGCTCGGACTGCGCAGTCGCCTCGCAGCGCTACCGAATGGTCTTTCCCCGCAGCAACCTTCTGAATATTGCTGATGGTGCTTACCTGCACCGGCGTCAGTTTATTGGTCAGAGAGTTGATGCCAAGCTGCCCGCTATCATTGAGCCCCCACGCCCAGACCGAATTATCGGTCTTGATGACCAGATTGTGCCATCCGCCGACAGCAATAGCCATGGCACCGGTAAATCCCCCGCCGCCGGCATTCAGAACCTGCACCGGACTCAATCTGGTCGTGGTCGAATTGTCTCCAAGCTGGCCGTATTTATTGGCGCCCCACGCCCAGACCGTGCCGTCGCTTTTCAGCGCAATGCTGTGAAAGGTGCCGGCGCCGATCGCCACGACCCCGCTCAGTCCGCTGACCTGGGTGGGTTTGGTTTTATCTCTGGTTGAGCCGATGCCAAGCTGCCCGTAATTGTTGCGCCCCCATGCCCAGACCGTGCCGTTGCTCTTTAACGCCAGGGAGTGATATTCGCCCCCTGCCACGGCCACTACCCCGCTCAGACTGCTTACGGTGACGGGTGTTGACCGATCATTGGTGGTGCCGTCGCCAAGCTGTCCGTAAAGATTTGAACCCCATGCCCGCACCGTGCCGTCGCTTTTCAGCGCCAGCGTATGCCATGAGCCCGCGGCAACCGCCGTAACGCCGGTCAAACCGCTCACCGGCACGGGCGTGCGTTTGCCAACCGTTGTCCCATCGCCAAGCTGGCCGGAGGCATTGGCACCCCACGTCCAGACCGTGCCGTTGCTGTGAAGGCTTACCGTATGCCATTCCCCGCCTTCCGTCATGGGCTCAGCTTGCGCCGGTGCGCCTGCGGTTACCAAGATGCCCATCACGAAAAAAAAGATTGGAATGAGGCAAACATTTGCATGGTGCCGATTAGTCCTGGTCTGTTTCATACGTATTGTCCTCCTTTGCAGAGGTGAATAAAATTGCCGTTGCTATTGCTTCCTATGAGATTCTGCGTCCCGAAAACGTGCAGGGCTCAGAATGATATTTTTTTCCATAACCGGTTGCGCACACCTATTATACGCTTTTTGTCGCTTGCCGGTCAAATAGTATATTGGAAGGGCAACCCAATAATTAATTCATTGCGGCGGGCATGGCGCTCTTGAGGTAGTGGTTTTGCGGCATATTACCCGGCCCCGATGGCGAACGCCTGCTGTTTCTGCGCGACGATTTTTTTCACTTCCTGCAACAGGGTATTCAAGCTGAACGGTTTGAAGAGAATGCCGTCCGCAGTGGCTTTTAACATATCCGTTCCCTCAGTATGGCCGGTGGTAATGAGAATGCGCACGCCCGGATCTATGCTGCGCAGACCCTTCATGCAGGTTTTGCCGTCCATGACCGGCATGGACATATCAAGCATCACCAAATCAATGCCGTTGCCGTTCTCCCGGTGTTTTTTATACACGTCTATGGCTTCCTGCCCATTGGCTGCTTCGCTCACCTGATACCCGGCGGTGAGCAGCAATTCTTTTGCTATCTCCCGCAGTTGCGGCTCGTCGTCAACCACCAGGATATGCTCCCCTGCGCCCGCTGCCTGAAAACCGTCAATTTCCGGGGCAACCTCTTCTTCATACACTTCTTCCTCCACCGGCAGATATATTTTAAAGCAGCTCCCCCGGTAGAGTTCGCTTTCCACCGTAATATGCCCGCCGTAATTCTTAATGATGGAATAGACAATTGCCAAGCCCAGCCCGGTTCCTTTGCCCGGCTCTTTGGTGGTGAAAAACGGATCAAAAATATGTTCCAGAACATAGTCCGACATGCCTTTTCCGGTATCCTGCACTTCAATCAGCACATAGGCGCCGGCACGCTGCAGGGAATTGGCGACGCAATATGCTTCATCCAATTCGGTGCACCGGGTTTTAATGGTCAGTGCGCCGCCGTCCGGCATGGCATCGCGGGCATTGACGGCAAGATTGAGCAGCACCTGCTCAAGCTGATTGCTTTCCGCCCTGATAAACGGCAGATGGGGCTGAAGGTCAATGTTCAGTTCAATCTGCGGGGGCAGGGTTTGGCGCAGCAGGCGATGCATGCCGTCCACCAGTTGGTTTATTTTCACCAGTTTCAGCTCGCCGGTTTCAGAACGGGAGAAGGTGAGCATTTTGCGGGTCAGACCGGCAGCCCGCTGACAACTGGCGTCAATGTCATGAATATACAGTGATAAAGGATTGTCCGTTTCTATTTTCATCTTCATGAGCTGCACATACCCCTGAATGGCTGCCAGGATGTTGTTGAACTCGTGCGCCATGCCCGCTGCGAGGGTGCCAACCGCTTCCAGCTTCTGGGAACGCTGCAGTTGGAGTTGCAACTGCTCTTTTTCCGTTATGTCCTGCAGGGTTTGGATGGCGCCGATGACGTTGCCGTTCTCATCCCGCAGCCGCGCTGCCAGAAAGTAGATGTTTTTCTTCACCACGCCGCCGATGGTCAACTGATCTGCCGCCTCATACGCCTCGGCAATGGCATGGCTGCGAAACAGCCGTTTTTCGCGATAAAACTGCTGCAGGGCGCGTTCGTCCATGTCCAGCACCAGGTCGGCAAGGGCCGGCATGTTTTCATTCTGATAAAATATCTGCCGGTTTAGGGGGCGGCCCAGCGCTACCTGTTTAATGATGCCGGTGAGGTTTTCGCAGGCGCGGTTCCAGACCACCACCAAATGATCCATGTCAATCACAAAGGTGGGGATCGGGCTGCCGTCAAGAATAATTTCCAGTCGCTGCCGTTCCTTGATAACCGCTTCTTCGGCGCTGCGGCGCTCCGCGATTTCCTGTTGCAGTTTTTCGGTTAACTCCAGCAATTCCATGGTGCGCGACTGCACCCGCGACTCCAGTGCCTGGTTGACCCGTTTGATTTCCTGATCTTTTTGCCAGGTAGCACCGATGGTTGACGCAAATTCATGCGCCAGAATGCCCAGTTCGTCTTTGCGCTTCAGCGCGGTAATTTCTGCTATGGCGTCGCGCTTGCCCAGACGCGACTGGATGGAAAATTTCGTGATGAGGTTTGTCAGCCGAATAATGGGATGGATGATGACGTGGTAGAGGAGCAGAAAAAGCGCCAGCGACAGAAACAGCCCGACATAAAAAACAGGTCCTGCAAGATAGAGTTTTTTATATAAAAAAGATATACCAGCTAAATATAAAATAAAATTAACTGAAACTACTATTAATAGTTTTTGTGTGAGTTTCAAAATAGTAAACCTTTTAAATTTACCGATATGTGTGATAATAATTGCAATGAATTGCTTGTGTAACTTTCGGTTTTTATTTAAAATTCTTTAGGATGACAACCTTCACTCAAATCACCATCAGACAAAAGCTGGCCGCCGGTTTTGCGCTGATGTTTCTGTCAGTGCTCACCATAAGCGTGTATGCAGTCATTCAGCTCAACCGCCTTGATCGGCTGATAAACACCGCCCTGAGCGTTGATTCTGAAATTTTGAAGAATGCCGAGTATCTGATAAATTCGCTGCTCACGCAGGCCAGCAGTAATCAAAAATTCATGATAACCGGCGATGCTGCGTTCAAACGACTGTTCGGGGAAAACGCCGAGGAATTCCTGAAACGGCTGGATGCCATAGAGGCGCGGGCACAGACCGACCCGCAACGGGAGGCCATTGCTGCCATACGGGGGGCATACCAGCGGTATGCCGCAACGGTGAATAAAGAGTTTCAAACGGAAGGTCTGCTCAACAGAACCCCGGACAGCACCAAGCAGGAATTGATTGCCGAAATCAGCGCAGCCATCAGCACCCTGAATGAAACCACCCAGCGTCTGCTTGACCGCAAAATGCGCTACTCCCGGGAGGTGAGCAAAACCGGCACCAGAATCGCCCTGCTCTTCACCCTGGCGGCGATTGCCTGTGGCATCGGGTTCGGTCTGGTGATAATCCGCTCGCTCTACAGCCCGCTGCGCAGATTAAAAGAAGGCACGCAGGACATAGCGCGCGGCAATTTCAACGCCCGCATACCCATAGAAAGCCGCGATGAGCTGGGCGAATTGTCCGCAGCATTTAATCAGATGTGCGACCGCTTGCGGGAGCTTGACCGCCTGAAATCCGACTTCATCGCCAATATCACCCATGACCTGAAAACCCCGCTTGCCTCAATCACCGAGGCAAATCAACTGCTGCTGGAAGGGGTGGGGGGCGCGATTTCTCCGCAACAGGAGCATCTCCTGCAGATTATTCGGGACGATGCCGCCCGGCTGTTGCGTCTGATTGAAAGCATCATAGATTTAACCAAAATGGAAGCCGGGCTGGCGCAGTATCAGTGGGTGCTCGCCGATATCGGGCCGGTGATTGCCGAGGCGGTGGAGGCCATGCAGCTTCTTGCGGAGAGCAAACATATCGCCCTTTCCGCCACGGTCGCGCCTGACCTGCCGAAGCTGCTGATAGACCGCGACAAGCTGGGGAACGCCTTGATTAACCTGCTGAGTAATGCTATAAAGTTCACGCCCGCCGGCGGCAGCGTGCGCATCGCCGCAAAGCTGGCGACCCAGGAACAGTCCGCACCGGAGAGCGCTGCTGCGCGCACCCGTGATGGGGATGTTGTGGAAATTTCGGTGGCAGACACGGGCATTGGTATCGCGCCCGAAGATCTGCCAAACATTTTTGATAAATTTTTCCAGGGGCGTCGCGGCGGCCAGCAGAAAGGCTCCGGCCTGGGACTGGCCATTGCCCAGCACATTATTCACGCCCACGGCGGCCGCATTCGCGCCGCGAGCAGCGACGCACCGGGCGCCACGTTTTATATTCTCCTGCCGGTTTCGGAACCAAAGGCGACCAGCAGCGCCGCGGCCTGAGACCGGCGGCAGATACGAGGAATCACGGCAATGCCCCGAGGTATTCGGTTGCACATGGAACGTCTGTGCCGGGTGCTGCTGCCCGCACTGGTCATCAGCCTGGCAAGCGGCTGCAGCCAGGTCGCCTATCTTTCGTCAGCCCGCGATCAGCAGCTATTCGCCGACATTGAGCACACGTATCGTCACGGTGCCTATCAGCAGTCCCTTGAGCACTGCGGCGCGCTGCTTCAAGAATTCCCGGGCAGCAGCTTTTCTGCGCCGGCGCTGCTGTATGCGGGGCTCAACAGCCTGCAACTGCATTACCTGGATGATGATTACCGCGATGCGCTGCGCTATTTTGAACAGGCAAAAGACCGGTTCCCGGACAGCGTGTATGCCGATCAGGCCGGCGCATGGATTGCAGTGCTGTCGCGGGCACTGCAGGTCAAGCAGGACTTGCAGAGCGCGGAAGCGCAGTATGGCCATTGCCGGCAGACACTGGATGAGCGGGAGCGGCGCCTGGTGAAATTAAAGACCGAAACCGAAAAGCTTAAAAAAGAGATCGAGTTGCTGAAAACAGTTGACCTGCAAATACACCAGCAAAAAAGGGACATGAGCAATGCCGGAAAGCAGTGAGGAGAGCCGGGCAAAAATTCTGGTGGTTGACGACGAGCCCCATATCCGCGACCTGATAAAAATACGGCTGGGGTCGCAGGGCTATGACGTCATTGAGGCAGCCAGCGGTGCGGAAGCCCGCGCCGCCGCCGCCCAGACGGTTCTGGATCTGGCAATCATAGATTTAAAACTGGGCGAAACAGAAGACGGGCTGCAGGTCATGGAGCAACTGCTGCTCATTAATCCGCAAATGCCGGTCATCATCCTGACCGCGCACGGCAGCATTGAAAACGCGGTGGCAGCCGTTAAAAAAGGTGCGTACAGCTATCTCACCAAGCCCTATAAACCTGAAGACCTGACCCTGCAGGTGAAAAATGCCCTGGAAAAACAGCGCCTGACCAAAGAAGTGACCATCCTGAAAGGCATGCTGCAGGAGCGCTTTGCGGTCAAAAATATCATCGGCAACAGCCCGCCGATGCAGGAAATTTTACGCCAGGTGGAGCGCGCTGCCCGGACCGATGCAACGATTATGCTGTATGGGGAGAGCGGCACCGGCAAAGAGCTGATCGCACAGATTATTCATCTGCAGAGCCGCCGCTCCCGGGGCCCGTTTGTTGCCGTGAATTGCGGCGCAATTCCCGAAGGGCTGCTGGAAAATGAGCTGTTCGGCCATACCCGCGGCGCTTATACCGATGCCCGGGACACCAAGATCGGGCTGTTCACCCAGGCCGACAAAGGCACCCTGTTCTTAGACGAAATTGGCGATACCAGTGCGGGCTTGCAGATAAAACTGCTCAGGGTGCTGGAAGAAAAGGAATTCAAACCCTTGGGCGGGGAACGGTCGGTCAAGGTTGATGTGCGGATTATTGCGGCATCAAATAAGAACTTGCAGGAAGCGGTGGCGCGGGGCACGTTTCGCGAGGATCTTTTTTACCGTATCCATGTGGTGCCGATCTCTTTGCCGCCGCTGCGCGACCGCAAAGAGGACATTCCGCCGCTGGTGGAACATTTTATCAGGCAATTCAGCAAGGAGCTGGGCAAAGAAGTCAAGGGACTGACCCCTGCCGCCATGCAAAAACTCATGCTCTACCATTGGCCGGGCAACATCCGCGAACTTAAAAACGTGCTGGAACGAGCGATGATTCTGACCAGCCATAACCTCATTGATGAACAGGATCTGCTGCACATGGCGTACCCTGCTGGCGGAACGGCTGAGCGCGCGCGCTATCCCTCGTTTAAACAGGCAAAGGAGGATTTTGAAAAGGGGTATCTGATGCAGTTGCTGACCCAGACGCAGGGCAATGTGGTGCAGGCGGCGAAACTCGCGCAGCGCTACCGTGGGGATTTATACCGGCTGATGAAAAAATACGGCTTGAAAGCGGAGGCGTTTAAATAACAATGTTGCTGACCCGTTTCGTCAGGATCGGCACATAAACGTGAGTGCTCAAAATACGCGCTTGTTTATTTAATCCGGATAATGCGCACCTTGAGCGTGGAGCAGCCCACCAGGTCTATGGAATAGACTTTGTAGAGCGCATAAAGCGCTGCAGTGCCGATCAAGCCCATCCCCACAACGGTCTCAATAATGACCAGTCCGACGGCAAGCGAGGTAAGGGCGGCTGCCAGCAATGCCGGAACTTCGCCGAAAAAAAATGACAGCACAATGCCGATGACCGCCAGAATTGCCACCACCACTAAGCCGCGTTTGGTGATGATTTTCATGCGTTTGAACTGCAATAGTTTCCGTGCCAGATCTTCATCATCAATTAATATTTCATCCTCGTTGCGTTCAATCGCTTTTCTGAGCTCTTCTCTGGTCTTAACCGCTATCATGAACGTCCTCTCCGCACCCGTTTACGTATATGCCACGCAGAAGAAAGCGTTTAACTATTTCCCAGGTTCATCCGATACCTGTTGACGGCTGGCAGTTATTAATCCCCTCTACCCCCCTGAAGGCATAGTCTTTCAGGGGGCTTTTTTTAGCCTCCGCCGCTGATTGACAACTGCAGAAAATATGCTATATTAAATTTTGAGGGTTTTAAAACCCCTCATGTTCCCCTCTTTTTTTACCCCTGGGACGGGTTTACTCGTTCCGGGGGTTTTTTGCTCTCACGTGCCGCAGGGTAACAAAACGACCTCGGGTATTGTGATGCTGCCCACCTGCCAGGCGGGGTGTACGCGGCATGAAACCGATCAGATCAGAACACGCCGATTTGCCAGATTCTAGAGGCATGCCCTCACACCATTGTTAAACTATCAGCAGATTTTCATTCGAGCGAGATTCTGGCAGGGGCAGTGCCGGGCTGAATGTGCACCAAATAGTGGATAAAACACCTGAAGTCGCCGTGCTGCACAACAGTTCAGTTGTTTTTTTGCTCAGAGAGTCTGGCGAGAATTTCAAGATTATCGCGCATGCGCTTTTGCGCTGCCTTGAAGTTAGCCTTGTTTTTACACCGTTTCCGTTTGCGGATTGCCTCAGTCTTTGCAGTATTGGAAGCCACAACCCATTACCTCCTTTTCCGGTTACATTTTATTTTATATTAGCAGCTTGCCTGCCGTATGTCACGCGAAATTTTTTCCGGACGCTCGCCAACCCGCCCCTCAAAACCTGAGAAACACCGCATGGGGACTGAAAAAAAGCACCGGCAATCATGGAAAACATGACCGGCCCAACGGCACAAGGCGTAACACACGAGCGGTGCGGTTTCTTTTCCGGGGACAGTGCACGTCCGGCATAACATGGTTTTTAAGCAAAAAATCTATTTACATTTATACTATAAAAGGCTATGGTTACCAGCAACAGGGTATTGTGCTGCAGGCGCGGATTTAACCAGCGCGCCGCTTTGCAGCAACAGTCTGGCGACAAAACAGGCAGTGAGTTCAGTAGTTATTCACCACGCGAGTTGGGTTCGGTATTTTGGAGCCCATGCCATTTCGGTCTTGCGCCTGAGCTGTGCAGCTCTACGGCAGCTCTCAAAGTAATGTCCCGACGAGCGGTATTTTATGAGGAAAGGAGGGATTTGAGAGTATGGCAAAAGGCCGGGTGAAATGGTTTGACAAGAAAAAGGGCTATGGTTTTATTGAAGCCGATGGCCAGGGCGATGTATTTGTCCACTACAGCAACATTGAAGGCGACGGGTTCCGGCTGCTCAAGGACGGCGAGCAGGTGAGTTTTGAAGTGGAAAACAGCCCGAAAGGACCACACGCCATCAAGGTAAAAAAAATGGAATAGCCACCAGCTACATGCGTCAATGGGAAAGCGCTCGAACATGGTTCGGGCGCTTTTTTATTCGCGACAACGTTCCCCACAGGCAGAGCGCGAGGGACGGTTTTGGCGGGGCGTGAGAAAATTCCGCTGCGTTTTCCCTTGTGTGTGCTCCGGTTCAATTCCACACCTTTCCGTGTGCGTGCCGTTTTGCCTGGTTCATCACTCTCGCTTGCGGGGGAAACTCCGTGACCGAAAAATCCCTTGACAAAACTATTTTAAAAAATTAATATTCCGGAAGCGGAATATCCGTAATTGAAAATCTTGCATTCTCCCGCTGCCGCGAAAGCCAGCGGTCGGGCAAGCACGTTCATAGCAGGTTCTGTTTACGGTTGTGCCATGACCAAAAAAGTTGATGCCCTGGACGCCAAGTTGCTGATTGTCAGAGATTTCATTGACGAGTTCTATCATAAGACAATTTTTCAAAAAGGCAGCAGCAACGCAACCTCCGACTTGACGCCATCTGTTATCAAAGCCCTGTTTGCCTTTGCGGATGAAAATAGCGCCTACCCCATCGGCGAGCTGGGGAGAAATGCGCGGGTCAAAAGTTCCACTATCACCGATATGATTGACCGTCTGGAACGTGACGGAATAACCGAACGGCTTCGAGAAAATGGCGACCGCAGAGTGATTAAGGTGAGACTTACGGCAAAGGGCAAAAAGATCCGCAGGGAATTTACCCGCAAACGGCGCAAAGAGTTCGAAGCGCTTTTTGCGAAGCTTAACGACAAAGAAAAAAAGGCTCTGTTGCATCATTTGGAAGAGGCATACCAAATACTTAAAAAAATATAACTCATACACTCCATTCACAGTGAGGTGGAATTATGCACGATGTGCATAGAGATACGCTGCTGCACAAAGGAAAGTCAAAGAATATAAAAAAGGGCGGTGACCTTCACCGCCACCAGCATCCGCACGATGATTCCCCTGGCGGCCATGATCAGGGCCGGGAATATCACCACGACCACCATCACGATCACCGCACCGCCGCACACAACCATCAACAGGAAGCGCAGCAGAGACATCACCACCATAATATGGATACCCCTCATGGGCACACCCACAATCATGATGAAGCAGCATATGAAAATCATGAGCACGATGCGCATCGCCACAGCCATGTCCATGACAGAATAGAAGAAGATCGCGCGTTCACGCATATTCATGAGCACGGGCACAATTTTTTCCACAGCCATCACCATACCCACCACCCGGAACACACAACTATGATTCACCGAATGTTTGGCGACCCTTTACGGGACTGGTTTGCCGTGCGCCTGATGGCGATTCTTATTGGCATAGGCTACTTCAACGTGCTGCCCGAAACACTTTCCTCCGGGATGCTGCTCTGCGCTGCTGTGATTGGCATCTTTCCCCTGCTGAAAAATGCCCTCTTCAAATCAATAGCCTGCAGAAGATTTTCACTGGAAATACTCTTGGGCGTTCTCTTGATGGGAGGGTTGCTGCTCG
>FWWM01009956.1_pt1 | contig 17198 bp, 15 predicted proteins | sample 2228351 | NCBI WGS metagenome assembly FWWM01 (sample SAMEA103939774, study PRJEB20133) | metagenome | reverse complement strand
TAACAGAAGGCAAGAGTTGTGCCGCCATGCTCTTAACATGGCCTCTGGATCACTAGAGCCTTACGGGAAAAAGCCCTGCGGGTGATACCACCTGGGAGGAAAAGTCCCTGAGGCCGAGCCCTCTTAATTCACAAGTGAAATGGAGAGCTGCCCAAAGGCCGGGGATTCAGGGTTTCAAAGCAGGGAAGGGGGATTTCTCCTGAGAAATGGAATGTTTCAGGATGGAAATGGAGTTATGCCATATTTCTTCATCTTGCGCCAGAGTGTCACAGGGCTTATGCCCAGACGCTTGGCAGCCAAAGCGCGGCGCCAGCTGGCTTCCTTGAGGTGGCGCAGGATCAGCTCCCTTTCGAAAGATTCCACGGCTGTTTCTCGGTTTGTGGGGGTTGGAGCTCCCTGCTTTGCCGGCCCCTCCAGCACATGCTTGGGAAGGTCCTCGAGCTGGATGAGCACCCCCTTGCTATGCACAAAGGCGTGCTCTATGGCGTTTTCCAGTTCCCGGATGTTGCCCGGCCAAGAGTAACTATACATGGCGTCCATGGCCTCTCCTGATAGGCCGCGCACCCTGCGTCCCATCTGATGATTGAACTTCTCGATGAAGTGGTTGACAAGCATGGGCAAATCCTCCAGACGGGCCCGCAGGGGAGGCAGCTCTATGGGAAAAACATGAAGCCTGTAGTAGAGGTCCTCACGGAAAAGGCCGGCCTCCATCTGTGCTCTGAGGTTCTTGTTGGTGGCGGCTATGAGGCGGATGTCCACGCGCATGGTGCGAATGTCCCCAACTCTCTGAAACTCCCTCTCCTGGAGCACTCGAAGGAGCTTTATCTGGACCGAGGGGCTAAGCTCGCCCACTTCGTCCAGAAACAGGGTGCCTCCGTTGGCCATTTCGAAGCGACCCACCTTGTCGCGGATAGCGCCTGTGAAGGCGCCCCTGACATGGCCGAAGAGCTCGCTCTCCAGGATGGACTCGGGTAGGGCCGAACAATTCACGGCAATGAAGGGGTGATCTTTTCTTTCGCTGTTGTGGTGGATGGCCCTTGCCACAAGCTCTTTACCTGTACCGCTCTCTCCGAGAATGAGCACGGTGGTGTCGGTCCGGCTCACCTGTTCCATGCGGCGGTAGACCTGTTGCATGGCCTGGCTCTGGCCAACTATGTGGCTGTAGTCGTAATTGAGGGCCAGTTCCTGGCGCATCCACTCCAAGGCGCTTATGTCCCGCAGTGTCTCCAATCCTCCTATCACCCGACCCTCGGCATCTCTCAGGGGTGTGGCGTTAACAAGAACAGTGACCCTGCGATGGTTACGGTTCAGGAAGGTGACTTCACGGTCATAGACAGACACGAAGCAGGAAAGAGCTCTTTCTATAGGACAGTCCCTCTGGCACACGGGGCTCTTAAAAAGCTCGTAGCAGCGCCAACCCAGGACCTCTTTGGAAGTGTAACCCGTGATCTCGGATGCAGCCCGATTGAAAGAGGTTATTCGCCAGTCCCTGTCCAGTGTGATCACTCCCACAGGCAGGCTCTCCAGGATGCTGCGAAGCCAGAAGATCTCCCTGTCCTGCAAGGCAGAGGTATGCTTGTTGGACTTGTGGTTTGTGCTGTCGGGGGTTTTTGGCTGGCCTTGAGTTTCCATTCTCACAACCTTTTCTGAGACAAGAGGGGGAAAAACACCAACTTCATTTTAAGCAAAAAGCGAGCCATAGACCACAACCAAGTCACAAGGAAGATCTTTGAGAGACTCTTTTCATGGCATCAACAATTCTGTGGATGGGTGGATGGGCCATGCCCTCTGGCAGGAGGTATGCGTAAGCTCAGGCAAAAAAGTGGGCCGATCCGGTAGCCAAGGCCAGCCCACACAGGCCCAAGAGGTCTTCCAAGGCCCTTATATCCGACATGTGAGGCTGAGATCCGAAGAAGATCTCTTCCAGCAGGCTCTTTTTGGCCAGGCGCTCGAGGAATGGCCCGGGGATTGAGAGCAAGCTGATCTCCTTGTCCGGAGGAGCCTATTTAACTGACCGGAGGGCTTGAGCCAGGGCCTCGGGGGAGATCTCAATGGGATGCACCACGGGCTTGGGATAAGAGCTTGTGAGGCCTGTCTCTGTGACCATGCAGACCATCTCCGCCTGAGGATCCAGGAGACCCTCCCTTATGCCCTTGATGAGCCCTGCCAGGGCAGAGGCCCCTGTGGGGCCGCTCCAGATTCCCTCGGTCTCAACCAGAAGCTGCTGAGCCTTTATTATCTCGGCGTCCGAAACATCTAGGGCCAGGCCTTTGCATCCACGCAGAATGCCAAGCACCCATTCTCCCTTCTTGCCCGGCCTTCCTGTGGCCAGCCCCTTGGCCACTGTGGATCCTGTGGTCATGGGCTGGATGGAAGAGCCGCTTTGAAAAGCCTTCACCACGGGGTTCGCTGCCTCTGACTGGCAGGCCACCATGCGAGGGATCTGGCCGATGAGCCCCATTTCCATCATCTCTCTGAAGCCCCTGAAGCAGGCTGTGAAGATCTCGCAGCCTGAGACCTGGGTGATGAAGACCTCCGGCCCATGTCCCAACTGCTCCACTATCTCATAGGCTATTGTCTTTTTGCCCTCGTGCTTGAAGGGATTTCTTCTGGCTCCTCCGTCGAAGATCTCTTTTTTGTCCATGATTCTGTCAAAGTGCTCTATCACATGATCATACTCACCTTCATATGTGAAAACTCGAGTTGCCAGAAGCGACATGTGCGCCATCTTGAGAGGATCCCCCCTCTTGTAGCAGAAGATGGCCGAGGCGAGCCCTGCTCTTCGGGCGTAGGTGGCTATGCTTACTCCAGCATTTCCGGTGCTTACAACAGAGATGGCTCTGAAGCCGAACTGGAGGGCCGAGGACACAGCCGTTGCGCTTGTTCTGTCCTTGACAGTGCCAGTGGGAAGGGTGCCCTCATACTTGATGAAAAGCCTGGGTGCACCTAGCCTTGTTCCCAGCTGCCTTGCCCAAAGCAAGGGGGTGTCACCCTCGCCCAAAGTGATCAAGTGCTCTTGGCTCCAAACCGGAAGCACCCTGTGGTACCTCCACAATCCTTTGAAGCGCTCGTCCCGGACCCCGCATTTGGAAAGGGACTTAAGATCGTATTGGGGATCCAAAAGCCCTCCACAAACAGGGCACTCCAGAAGATACGCGGGCTGGTGCTGAGCTCCACAAGCCACGCACCCTAGGCTTTCCAGAAATGAGAAACGGCTCAATTTTATCCCCTCAGTTGATCACACAAGGCCAGAGGCCTTATGCAGGCATCGGCCTATAATATAGCCCATGAACTTTTAGATATCATTGCAGATGGGCTGCCCCTGTCTCTTTCCATCCCAATGGGCAAATTACCATGCCAGGAGCTCAAAGAACAACCTAAAACAAGGGGCTTTTGTGTGCTGAACTTGATGGGCTGTTTTTCACTCCCATTCTCATCCAGCTCATCCTAACAAGCTTGTGGCTTCTCCTCAGAAGAAAATTTCCCATGAGCCCTCTCAAGAAAAGCCGCCAAGCAAATGAAATCAACTGCATCATGCTCATACCCAAAGAGATTTAGCCAAAGCAACATTTCTTGCCAACTTCCGAGCATGAGTCCAAGAACAAGGAGCACGGACCACCCCAAAAAGAGATTCTCTGTCTTGCCCCTTAGTCCCAAGAATCCGGGCATTTTTACCCAAAACCGCTTTGAGCTGTTTTGGGTAAGAAAAGCCGCCTGTGTGCCAGAATTTACCCAAAAGTGCTTTGAGCTGTTTTGGGTAAAAAGATCTGGCGTGAGCCCCTAAATGGTACGGATAGGAGAGGGGGGTAGCCTAGCTGCCGATCTTTGGACTGCTTAGAGCAAATCTAGTATATTGTCGTAAGTCCTCAAGAGTAATGGATCATGGGGCCGGGCGGACCATTGAAAGAATGACCCTCTGCCCAGGCAGCAATAGGGTGGGGTTAATCTCAATGAGAGGCAAGGTGGTGTCATGCAAAGGCAGATTCTTTTTAACCTGAACGGGAAAGGCGTTGGCCTTTCTGTGGATGATGAACGGATGCTCCTTTGGGTGTTGCGCTCGGATCTGGGTCTTACCGGCACCAAGTACGGATGTGGACAGTCCCTGTGCGGGGCGTGCACCGTGCTTTTGGATGATGAGGCGGTGAGGGCCTGTGCCACGCCCATGAAGGAAATAGTAGGTAAAAAGGTTACAACCATAGAGGGGCTGGCCAGAAACGGAAGGCTTCACCCCTTGCAGGAGGCATTTGTGCGCCACAATGCCTTTCAGTGCGGTTACTGCACACCTGGGATGATCCTGAGTGCCTATGCCCTGCTCCTCAGGAACCCGAATCCCAGTGATGAAGATATCATCAGCCACATGGAGGATAATCTGTGCCGCTGCGGCTCCCACCAAAGGATCATTCGAGCCATCAAGGATGCGGCTAAAAAGATGAGAGGGGGCTTGAGATGAGTGAGCTTGACCGCCGAGAATTCCTTGAGATGGCAGGCTCTGGGATCTTCATCTTCATATCCGCGATGCTCCTTCCACAAGCTGCCCCAGCCCAAGAGCCAGCCAGGCTTCCCATGCGACTGGAATACCCCAAGGACTGGAATGCGTACCTGCGTGTTGGGGCCGACGGCAGGGTCACCTGCTTTGTGGGCAAGGTGGAGATGGGCCAGGGCGCAATGACCGCCCTGCCGCAGCTGGTTGCAGAGGAGCTGGATGTGCCCCTTTCCTTGGTGGAGATCCTCATGGGCGACACTGGGCTTTGCCCCTGGGACATAGGCACCTTCGGATCCCTCACAATAAGACAGTTCGGCCCTGTGCTTAGGGCAGCGGCCGCTGAGGCCAGGGCCATTTTGCTTGAGCTTGCCTCAGAAAGGCTTGAAGCACCAGCCGAGCGGCTTCAGGTGGAAGAAGGGGTGGTCTTTGACACTGCTCGGCCGCAAAACAAGGTGACATATTCAGAGCTTGCAGGGGGAAGGCGTATTGAAAGGAGCCTCAAAGTAGCCCCGGCACCCAAGAAGGCAGGTTTCAAGGTCATAGGGACCTCTGCCCCTAGAAAGGATGCCATGGCCAAGGTGACAGGAGGGGCCCAGTATGCAGGGGATATGAAGCTACCCGGTATGATGCACGCAAGGATCCTAAGGCCGCCTGCCCACGGCCTCAAACTCAAATCAGTTGACACATCTGGGGCAGAGTCCATCCCGGGGGTGAGAGTTGTCAGGGAAGGCGAGCTGGTTGCTGTGCTTCACGAGCGGCCTGATTTGGCAGACAAGGCCCTGGGTCTTGTCAAGGCCAGGTTCGAGGGCCCGACCATGGCGGTAGATGACACCACGATCTTTGATCATATCGAAACACATGCCCCGGAGGCGCGTCTTGTGGCTCAAAGCGGAGACCTGCAAGAGGGGAAGAGGAAGGCATCCCAGGTGTTCACTGAGAGATATCTTAACAGCTACGTGGCCCATGCACCCATAGAGACCCACTCGGCATTGGCAAAGATCCAAGACGGGCGGGTCACGGTGTGGGCATCCACTCAGGCTCCCTTCATAGTACGAACACAGGTGGCCCAGGCACTTGGGCTTGAGCCGTCAAAGGTCAGGGTGATCACCCCATTTGTGGGAGGCGGCTTTGGGGGAAAGACAATGGCCCCTCAGGCCGTTGAGGCCGCCAGGCTGGCAAGAATAATAGGCAGGCCTGTGCAGGTGGTTTGGGACAGGGCCGAGGAGTTCTTTTTTGATACATTTCGGCCTGCCTCGGTGGTAAGGATACGATCCGGGCTGACCAAGGAGAATAGAATTGCCTTTTGGGACTACGAGGTCATATGCGCCGGGGATCGCGAGGCCAAGCAGTTCTACGATGTGGAGCACCAGCGCACAGTTGCCCGTGGCGGTTGGCAGGGAAGCCAGCCAGAAGGGCTACACCCCTTTGGTGTGGGGCCGTGGCGGGCGCCTTCTGTAAACACCAACACCTTTGCCCGCGAATCGCACATAGACATCATGGCATCAAAGGCAGGAATTGACCCTGTGGAGTTTCGCTTGGCGCATCTAAGCGACAGGCGTATGGTGAGGGCCCTTAAGGCAGCAGCCCAGGCCTTCGGCTGGGTGCCTGGATCAGCACCAAGCGGCCGTGGGGTGGGAGTTGCCTGTGCCCTTTACCTTGGCACCTATGTTGCGACCATGGCCGAGCTCCAGGTGGAAAAGCCAAGTGGCAGGGTAAAGGTCAAGAGGGTTGTTTGCGCCCAGGACATGGGGCTCGTGGTAAACCCTGAGGGCGCACGCCAGCAGATGGAAGGCTGCATCACCATGGGGCTGGGCTACGCGCTTAGCGAGGAGGTGAAGTTCAAAGGGGGCCAGGTGCTGACCAAGAACTTTGACAGCTATGAGATCCCGCGCTTCTCTTGGCTTCCCCAGATAGAGACAGTCATCGTGGAAGCACCGCAAGAGCCTGCCCAGGGCTGCGGTGAGCCGCCCATTGTGTGCATGGGTGCGGTCCTAGCAAATGCCATCTTTGATCAGACAGGGGCCAGGGTAAAACAGCTTCCCATGACTCCAGACAGGATAAAAAGGGCCATGGCAAAGACATAGCCAGGCAAGAAAATAACCTGATTCTTTACAGCTGAATCGGAACAGCCGGGCCATGGTTAGGCCTGAAGCAAAAGGAAAGCAGAAGCAAGATCTCAGGTACGCACAATGTCCCCCTCCGGACCTCATGAGATACCGTTATAAACTGCTTGATGTACGAGCCTCTCTGGCTTTGTCCATTGGCAGCCAAAGCTGGGCCTCCAGAGCTTTTTACCCAAAACCGCTTTGAGCTGAAATGGGTAAAAATGTATGACAATCCAGACTACATGACCAAGGTGAAGCCAGACGGCTACGTCATGATGATGGCCGCCATCGGCACCAATGCCGTGTTTCCCGCCATGAATCGTAAGCTGCCCTTCAGTCACCTGGATCTGACCGACGTGCCCGGGCACAGATAAACCCCAACAGGCTGGTGGTTAGATATGGGTCGCCTTGGAATACCTTTGACGATTTCAAGGATGCCCTGAAGAAGAATCCCGGCAAGTACAAATACGGATCGGTTGGTCCTAGGACCGCCAGCCACTTGGACGTATCACTGATCCTGAAAGAAGTGGGGCCTCCTCTGACCGCGGCGGTTTTCGTTTATTCCAACTCCGCTGGAGAGGCGGTTCTACCAGTGATCCAGGGGGAGGTGAACCTCTTTCAGGCCAACCTGGCGCCTATGGACAGCCATGTTAAAGGGAACATAGTCGAGGGCCTCGCCGTGAGCACCGAAGAAAGACTCGCGGATCCTAAGGATGTACCCACGTACAAAGAGCTGGGGCATTCCAATATGGACGTGATCGGATGGCGGGGAGTGTGCAGTCCTCCGGGCATTTCTGCAGAGATCATAAGTGTTTGGGAAAAGGCGGTGGAGGAAACTTGCAACTTGAAGTAATGGACGAAAGCGATCACCAAGTTCGGCGAGGTCGCAGGCTACATGAACTCGGAGCAATTCACTGCATTTGTGGACAAGGAATTCAAACGCTACAAGTAGCTGTTCGAGGAGCTTGGATTGCTAATGAATAAATAAGCCTCTTCACTTACGGAGAGGTCAGTGTCCGACAAAAGAAAACAATCTGAAAAGGGTGTCGATTCTTTTTGCCGCTTCTTGAGGATCAGAGCTCAATCCAGGGACTTTTATCTGGGGCTTGAAGCAGAAAATGGTGGTGCGCCCGCCGTGACTCGAACACGGGGCATAGGGATTAGGAATCCCTTGCTCTATCCACCTGAGCTACGGGGGCATAAAAGAAAAGTGGCTAAAAGCAGTATTGGTCACACGTTATACGTTATTGGTTACTGGTGGCTCGATCTAGCTTTTTGGGAGTCGAAAATCTACCCTTGGGGACTGCCGACCAGAAATGAGCAACAATAAACAAATGATGGGCTTTTGTCTCGATTATGCTCTCCGCTCCATGCTCTTTGCGTTTCTACACTATCACGCCCGGACGAGGTTTTAAAAAAATCTCCGGAATTTTTATCTGGAAGCCTGGGGTATATTGCCGGAGCTTTTTTCCTGCATTCCCTTCACTGGGATTTCTATTCTATGGTAGGGCTTCATCGAGTCGATGGCCTCCACCGGTTCAGGTTGACGCCAGGCATAAAAGTTTATCTCGATTTTTTCTTCGGTCAGGTCCACGATTACGAAGCCGTTCTTCTCCACGGGCGGGAGCTTCTGGTCCATGACGATGTCGGTGGGAGGCTCCGCCACAAGCCCCCGGAAAGCCGAGGGCCACATCCGGGGACCCGTTCCCAAGGATCCAGAACAAACAGAGATGACCGGGTTTTTGGAAAGGTCCAGGTCTCCGCTCCGGCGTATCCACCCCGCCGATTGATTGTGGAGATCGCCGCAGATGAAGAGAGGAACGCTGCGTTTCATGGCGGAGGCCGCTCTGAGCAAACGGTTATGCTGGGCGAACCAGCCGGATTGCCATTTGTACTTGGGGATGGATTTCGTGAGGCGGCCATCCTCCCCACGAATGTCCGCATACCATTCCATCCACTTGCCTGCGCTCCAGCCAAAGACAGTAGCGGGCAGGTTGAGCACGTGCCGGGTTTCCTCGGCCCTCATTCGTCCCAAGAGCCATTCTTCCGCCGCAGGATGGATCATGACCGCTTCACTGCCTGTAAGGGTGGTAAAACGACGGCTTTCGTAGAGGAGGGCCTCAAGAAGCTTCCCATATCGAAGTGTACCATAGCATTCGCTGACCCCTGGCGCCCGATCCTTCGCGCCAGTGCCCGGCAGGGTCATGGGCCGTCCCCGATCCGGCAGGAATTCGGGAAGATAGAGCTTCTGCACGCTGCGTCCCAGGTCTAGCATAAAATCGTCAGGTGGGAAGGAGACCCCTCCTTTAAAGAAAGGGGACCTCCAGCCCAGGAGAAGCAAACGAATGTCGAAGCCATCTTTTTCCAAGGCTATATCGTTCTCGAAATAGTCGTGGTCGTCTAGGAGGAAGAAAGTGGGAAACGACCGGCATACGGTCCCATACACACAGGCGATCTGGGGGTCAGCAGCCCGTTTCAGCACTGATTCGTTTTTCGTCCCTAACACCGGTTGGTTACGATCGAGGACCCCAACGTGATATTTCGACCGGGGGGAGTCGCCCATCACCTTCGCAGACTTGTCGTAGGTGAGGTCGTAATAAATCTGGTCTCCCGTGGAAATAACCGCGTCGGGCTTAAAACTGAGAGCACGATTCAGGAGGCGTTCCCGGATGTAAAGCGGTTGCGGGCCGGTTTTCATCCACTCCCTATGGACGTCGTGACCGCCCAGTCCGGTATAGATGAGAAGCCGCACACGCTTGGGGTTCGAATCGGGATGAGGGAAGGTCTTAAGCGGCCAGGGATCACATAGCTTCTTTCCCTCAGCATCGGTCAAGATCAGCTCAAATTGGGTATCCGGCTCAAGGCCGCTGGCATCGAACATCCAAAAGCGACCTTCAGTATCGGTTTTTATCCCCTTTACTACGGCAGCTCGTCCCACATTCAAGATGGGGGCATCGGGAAAGCTTTTGGTAAAGGACATCTTAATGAGGAACCGCTCATGATTTACGGTGGGAAGAATATGAAAAACATCTCCGTGGTTCCAGCCTGGGTCTCGGTTCACGGGATATTCCACGGGCTTAACGATGAGGTAGTACCGGAGACCGAGAAAAGCAGCAATGAACAGCAATAAGGCGAGAAGTATTTTTTTCATCGTAGACCGCGCCCCCTTTCTTTGATCCCTCTGTTCCTCACTGTCAGCTTAATTCGCTTTCATTTTCTCACAGCCGGATGGAATTTCAAAAAGATTTTCCCGGGAGTGGACGAAACTCCAGGTCTATTGCTTTCTCCGATTTTTTCGGGAGATATTCTCCCACCAATTCTGGTTCTCAGTTTTGGGGAAGTCTCTCCGCAAATGAGCCCCTGGCTTTCTTGGCGCATCAGGGCGCTCTGGATGATAATCTCTCCTACAATGAGGGAATTCTCCAATTCCATTTTCTCCATCGTCTCTTTCGGCGTCTTTGTCCTTACGCGAGGCAGATCCTCTTGGGTAATCTCCCTCAAAGCATCTGAAGCCGAAGACAGTCCATTCCCATCCCTTGAAATCCCCGCTTCTTTCCAGAGAATCTCTCCGATTCTTTTCCGGAGGGATTTGGGCGGAACTCCATGAACGGAGCCCATTAATCTCTTTTGGAAGTCATCGGCGCGTGCCGTGATCAAATTCTGCGAACCTTGCACCCAATCAAGCCCCGCACCCACTCCCCGGCTGCACTTCCGGCGTGATATCCAAAGACCGGAACTTCCCTCAAAGCGTTTCCACCCAACCGGTTGGTGCCATGAAGTCCGCCAACCACTTCACCAGCGGCATAGAACCCAGGGATCTCCGTGGTCCCTTTTGGTCAACCGATACTCCTACCATAAAAAAGTGGCACAAGGGGAAATTCGAAGGGGCCTTTCAATGCGGGAAAGATATTTTTTCAAAAGACCCCGCTGCTGCCTAGCCATGGATTCCCGATTACAATCTTCTTCGGTTAGCGACCTAAGGTCGAGAAAGACCTCTTTTCCTTCCGTCTTTTCCCGGAAGATGGCCAGGGACAAGGAATCCCTCGAACGCACGGCCACAGGCTTATCTTTGATCCCATATTTTTTCCAATATGTTCTCGCCCATAGAATTGACGACCCGTCCCGCGTCCATAAGCGAGGCGGCGATGAGGTGGGCGGCCTTTCCAGGCTCGGCCGCCCCATGGGGATGAACTGGACAAACTCCTTATCCCGCAGAGCACAATTTGCGTTGAAAGCTAGAACATACCCATCTCCCATGGCCGGAACGGGGTTATCATGGCGCCGGTAAAGGGCAGCCCCTCCCCGTTGGCCAGAATGACCGCCTTGCTGAGAGAGGCGAGGGCCTTCCCCCTCGGATAATCAAAACCCAAAGCCATGACCGCCGTACCTGATTCCATAACCAACCCCGAGATAAACACCCAACGGTATGAGGAAATCCCTTGTTTTCTCACAGTCTCCGCCAAGATATTAGCCAAAGGGGCTCCCACAGCCGGTGGTTTCGAGATGCAACGAAACCTTCCCCGTCGATACTCCCCAACCAGACCCCACTCTTCTAACGCCCTTACTCACTCGGGCGCTTCCTTCACTAAAATTTCGGCCAGCTCCTGCGCATTGATTCCTTTTTCGGTCTGAAGCGTCAGGGCTCAGAGCGTGTCCTTGGAAACCCCTCCCACGGCCAAGGTGAAGGCCCCGGCGGAGATAGGTACAGGTCAGGTGGTTTTTCCCATCGGGGTTTTGGAGACCAGGAGGACTTCTGCTCCCTATTCTCTGGCGGCCACCGCGGCCCTCATCCCGGCCCTCCCCCGCACCGATGACTAGAATGTCTGTCTTCAGCATTTCCATGTTTTTCTCCCCTTCCGGATGACCGACTACTTCATGCCAGGGTTTGCAAGGCAACTCGGCCATGTCAATCCCCCTCTCGATCCGGTTGATATTCCCGAATGCGGTCGCGCTCGACGATCCAGAGCCTGCCTTTGATATCGTTCTGAGCAAGTCCCTCAATCAACGTGCTGCAGCATGCCCAGAGGTCTTAGTCCCTCGGCTTGTGCGGAAGGCGTAAGACGGCGATGCCGCTGAATTCCCAGGGAGGGAAAAGGAACGGATTGCTGAAGTCCAGGTCGAGCGTGACCAGGCACCTATCCTCTGCCCGATAGGCTCTGATGAGCACGCGATCCCTGGCGGAGCACAAGTTTTGCTCGGGAACAGTGGAAACCTCATGGCCCGCGGATGGGAACAGGCGCGCACCCCGTTCGCCCAAGTTCTCCACCAGCTTGAGCTTCATCACTGATTCGCCGCTGGTAGCTCGACATAGCGTTCCCGCGACATTTCGGCCCCATACGCAATGCAGGCTCGGATGTCGTGGTCCTCAATGCCGGGATAACTCTCGCGGATCTGATCGAACGTCCAGCCGCTGGCCAGCAAATCCAATATCAGCCACACCCAGATGCGGTGTCCCTTAATACAGGGCTTGCCGAAGCAAATATTGGGATCGATTGATATACGCTTCAACAGGTCTTCTCGGTTCATGGCCAATCCTCCCTGTTTGACGAAGTACCGGCATTGTGGCCAAAATTCAAGCCTAGCTGGCGATTTTCCTTCATAACAAAGCGCCAGTCGGAAACTATTCTTCGAGCAGGCGGAGCAGGTTCTCGCGGGTGAGCAAGTTCACCTCGGCAGTGGGCTCCAGGAACGGGCGCACGTCGGCAAGGATATGCTCCCAGTTCACCTCAAGCAGTCGCTGGCGTACCGCACCATACCAGGTGGACTCGGTCAGGGGAGCGCTGTCCCAGCCGGTTTGCTTCAGGGCGTTGTTGAGCAGGGTGAGGTTGGGCGGCGGCCAGTCAGGGTCGCTGAGATACCAGAGCAGGTCGTACCAGTCACGGCCCTTGGGGAAGGGACGCTGCAGAATGGCGTGGAGTTTGCCTGCCAGTAGCGAGGCGCGGTCATGGTGCTGGATGTGCAGCGGGAGGTGGCGCCGAATCAGGGTGGTGGTCAGCCCTGCGCCTGCCGGAGGGCGGGTATCCACTTCCAGTTTGACGGACAGGGTTTCGTCGCGGTGGGGCGAGAGACCCAGTTCGTAGAGCAGGCCGGGGAAGCGCAGGAAGGCGCTGTGAACGAGGCGGCGATCGCTCACTTTAAGCGTCACGGGATAGCCCTCGCCCGTCAGGTCGCGGCGGATGACGTGCAGGTAGGCCCGGAAATCGTAGCGCGCAGGCTCCCGCTCCAGCGAGAAGTCGAGGTCTTCCGAATAACGAGGGGCGAGGTAGAGAAAGCGCAGGGCCGTGCCGCCCTGAAAGGCCAGCGGGATCATGGCTCCGGCGCGCTGCAAGGCGCCCAACAGGCGGGCTTGTAGGTACTCACGCACCAAATTGCGGGCGTGCGATGGGGTGAGGGCGGAGCGAATCAGTTCGGCCAGGTAGTCTTTCATAGGGTTTCGTACTCTTCCGCTTCGGCCTGGGCCAGCGAGGCGATGTAGTTGGCAGCGCCGCGGAGTTTGGCTTTGCCGCTGCGCGCGGCCCACTCGCGCAAGGAATCCAGGTCAAGGCGATCGAGATTTTGCAGGCGCAGCGCGTCCAGGAAGCGCGGCTGATCCCCCCCAGGCTGCAGATAGACCAGGTCGAGCAGGGCCTTTTCGGGCGTGGCCACGAAGGCCGATTGCCCGCTTCCCAGGTCGAGTTGACGGTACCCCGCCAGCCAGTCCACCTTGATGTGGCGAAACTCGAAGGTTCCAAAGGGGGTCTCCCAGCGGGCCGGACGAGAGGTGGTTACACTGACGACGACCGGAGTGTATTCGGGAATCAGCCCGTAGAAAGCCAGCGCCGACTGACAACTGACGTAAGAACTGCGCACCATGCGGTTGGCCATGAGGAAGGGATGGGGCTTGACTTTCTGGAAGGGCGGGGCCAGGGTGTAGAGGCCGCGGCGCAGTTGCAGGATGCGCCCGGCGCGCGTCCAGCGCGAGAGTTGACGGCGCACGTCGTCAGGAGAGACATCCCCAGCCAGCAGCAAGGAGGTCTCGAAGAGCGGCTCGTCCCCCACTAGGCGCAACAGTTCAGTAAATTCCATGACGATATTATGCCATAGGTGGCAAGTTATTGCAATGAACTAGCCTCTCCCTGCCCACGCCTCCAGCACCAGCCGCCGGGTGCGGTATTCGCCGCACTGGGCTGATTTCCTTGTCTTTTACCCTGTCCCAGTTGAAGGGATTGGTACTTTCTTGATAGGAGCCCCCTTCTGGCCAATGGAAGAAGGGATTACGGTGGAAAATAAAGTTGACAGTAGGGGTTCTGGGGTACCTGGCTTTGTCCATTGGCAGCCGGAGCTGGGCCTCCAGAGCTTTTTACCCAAAACCGCTTTGAGCTGAAATGGGTAAAAATGTATGACGATCCAAGTTCAGACTAAGGGCAGGATTGGGAAAAGTTGAAGACATATGAATGCTTCACCCAGACAGCCCGGCCAACAAGTGCATCGGACACACTGAGTTGATGCGCTTGTTAACCATCATGAACTCATGACTCAAATTCATCACGAGGCAGTCCTGACTGGCGGGTGATGGACTGAAGCGTCCCAATTCTTATTTCGTCATGGTTTGGGACAGGAACCGTTATCGTGCCCTGGGAGAGCTTCCTTTGCATTACGATATGGGCACCTCGTCGACGCACCTCGATAAAGCCATGCCTTGAAAGAATGGAGCACACCTCTTTGCCAGACAAAGTCCGAAGCCTACCCAACTGCCACCTCAACTTGGGTTACGAAAATCTCCCCATGAAGACGTCGGTTAACTTCTTCGGGTGATGCTGTTTCAAAGAAGAGTTCCAATGCTTCCCGAAGATTGTCTCTAGCCTCTTCAACGCTAGAGCCTTGGCTCGCGATGTCTAACTCCGGGCACAAAGAAACGTAGCCATCACCTTCGCGCCCAATTATTGCCGTGAGTTTCATTTATTGCCTCCTTTTTGACCACGGATTTCCCTTTCCCCAATCCATAGTCTTTGTTCCTCGTGTCTCAACTGGCTATCTCAAGGACAATCCCAATAAGGTCAAACTGGACGCCTTTGACCTGGGCCCTTCGTTTGTAATCCATAAACTATTGTATTTTTCGAGCGAAATTCGTCTCCAGGGGGCCTCCTGGCCTTGTCCCTGTGCCTTGAAGCCTCGAAATCCTCTTCAGCCAGAACTGACACTGGGCATATCTCCTTTGCCGCATACCCAACGCCCAGGGTCACCTGGCGCCATCCAGCATTAGCGGGACTCCCGTCCGGTGTAGGACCTGGTTGCACTGAGCCCATCCGCAAAGGTCCTGGGTACTGGAGTTGAGATCGAGGCGAAGCATGGTAGACCCCTTTTGTCATGCTGGGGCAGAAACCAAACACCTCGATGAGGTCTCCCACGGGCTCTGTGTGGCAGCACACGATCCAAGACATGCTCCCTCGGGGCTTCCCTCTAAGCACTCGGCAACGTTGGGCCAGGGCCGTGCGCAAGCTGGCCCAATATTACCACACATCCCTCGATCCCGTCACCGAAGAACACCTGCCCATCACTTCTTCTGTCCCACAAGTTCAAGCTGCTTCTTTCCCATGCCGGCGCAGGCCTTGCGGGATCGAGTTCGTCTTCGAACAGATTCCTCCAAGCCCCTTGACGGTCTATCAATTACGAGGGATTCTGGGCCCTGTTTAGATGCCTTGCCATCTCCTCTGTGCCCACGTCCTTTCCTTATCCCAAGGAGCAGTTCCATCAAAGCTGCACTCTTAGTTCCTCAGGCCCGCCCCGATGTGCCTTGAGAAGTCTTATTCGCTTTCTCCCTCCTGTGCGGCACCGCCTCTTTCGAGGATCTCGAAGCTCAGGTTCAACTGCCGTGCGGCCTCCTGCATCGCCTTGAGCGTGGGATCCTCCTCGCTCATCTCCTGCCCCTCCGGGAGGACCATCTCGAAATGTACGCCGAGACCGAGCTTCTTCAGCTTCATCCGCGCTGCGGGCCCCACGAAGCAACGGAAAAGCTCGCCCCAGTTCTCGACCGGAACACAGCCCTGGACGACGAATCGGCGGATCGTGCTCTGAGCCTTGGGCGTGGTTAGGGTTGCCCCTCCTCCAGGCCTGCTGACGACGGTGCCGGCACCCGGTCCTCCCACGACAACTGGTTTACCCGTGTCCACGCACACTCCAGCTACTTCCTCGCCCCCTTGCGCCTTTGCGGCCTCCGGCCTGAACGAGGGGATGATCCACACGCCGTCCTCGCCGGGGTCCAGCGCAATCTGCTCCTTGCAGTACCTGGCATGGAGTGCCGAGAGGCTTGGACCCCGCCCGATGCCCACCAGCCCATCAGCGCACGCCTGAGCGAGCCCTGCCGTCACCGCTTCTTTCGTCGCGACCATCGGTTTATCGGTGAATCGCAGAAACGCCTCGACGGCATCCTTCAAGCGCAGTCCACCTTCCTTCGGGATCAGGCCCGTGCTCTCCAGCGTCACCGTTCCCACCCGCCGAAGAATCCACTCCTCGTCCTCGACGAGCGTGGTCCACACGTAGCCGAGGTGCTCCTGGAAGGTCCGGCGCGCATCCGAGAGCACGCACGACTCCACTTCCTGCCCGTGCACCCGAAGGACGACGGTGTAGGCGGGGCCCAGCGCCTCCAGCGCGGCCTTGCGGGCCGCGTCCAGGCGCTTCTTGAGGTCTTCGCGCTGCTCTTCGTCGAGCTGGTCCCAGTAGTCCGCGCGCACGCCTTCCAATGCCGCCCGCTCCCGGTGTGCCTGCCGCAGTTTGCTTAAGCCCCGAGCGGTTCCCACCAGGAAGAGAAGCGTGTTGCGGTACAGACGGTCCTTCCCGCCGCACCGGCTGCTGATCGCCTTCACGCGCTCCTGGATCGCGTCCTTCGCCCCGCCGTTCTCGTCCCAGGCGAGCGCGGGCGGCAGGACCAGCAAGGTGAGCGACTTCTGCTCCGGCAGGTCCTCCGCGGGGTTGACGATCACGCGCCAGGTCACTCCGGCGACAGCTCCTTTCTGAGACTCGGTCCTGAGATCCTCGAGGATCGCTTCCTCGAACGTTTCCTTTGCGCTCTGCTGACGGTACTGGACGACCAGCTTGTTCAGCGTCGGCTTGGTGCCGAACCAGTAGCGCTTGCCAAGGCTCCCGGCCGCCGTCGTGTGGAGATAGAAGCAGCGGTTCTCAAGCTCCAGCAAGGCCCCGTCGGTATAGTTCCAGTTCAGGCCCTGCTTCGAGCACGCGAGCTTCAGGTCCTTCGAGCTGAATCCGCTGCGCCCGCCCTGGCCGCCGAAGGATCCGAGGAGGATCGCGGAAGCCAGACCCCGGCCGATGGACTCTCTTCGGTAGTCGCCTCCGCGATCCTCGTCGAAGATGCCCGCATTGGACCGCTCACCGGTCACATCGGCCGCTGCCACCGACTGATAGGCAGGTCCCCAGAATCTCGTCAGAGCCGCTTGCAGGGCATCTACGGACCAGCGGATGTGGCATGGCTGGATCAGGTGCTGGGTCTCGGTGTTGCCCTGCCTTCGACTCCAGAGATCACCCACGATGCTAGCGAGAAGGCGCAGCACACCCCGTGTGCGCTGGAAGTCCGGGTGGCTGCCCCAGCGGGTGTAGAGCGCGTCTATGAGAAGCGG
>FWWM01009954.1_pt1 | contig 17198 bp, 13 predicted proteins | sample 2228351 | NCBI WGS metagenome assembly FWWM01 (sample SAMEA103939774, study PRJEB20133) | metagenome | reverse complement strand
CTGCTCGATGCGCCAGTGGGCAGCGCGGTGGTCTTCGAAATCCCCGGCCGCCCGCTGGCTTATGTCTGGACGCGCAACAACACCACGACGCCTGACAACACCGGCACTTGGGCTGTCTCCGTCAGCGAACCCGGCCTGTACGAAGTGTTCGTGTTCATTCCCCCAAACCATGCGAGCACAACCAACGCAGTCTACGAGATTCGCCACTCCAGCAAAACGGACATCATCCCCATTGACCAATCGCAACATCACAATCAATGGCGTAGCCTGGGAACGTTCGACTTCGCGGGCAATGGCGCTGAGTACGTGCGTTTGACTGACACGACTGGCGAACCAGATGGAACGAAGGAGATTGCCTTCGACGCAGTTGGCATCATTCGTCGTGAACAAGGCTTCTTGGAGAAGATTTGGAGCGATATCCAGCGGCTTGGCAGAGACATCGGTCAGACAATCGAAAAGATTCAGCAAGAGTGGGACAAACTAGCAGACCCTCAAAAGATCATTGACCAAATTGTCAGAGAGTTGACGGACAGATTGATACAAGAATTGCTTCGAGAACTACAGAAGTTGATTCAGGGTTTGTGCGGCAGTGGTTTAGCGATCGTGGCGTTACCCGCACTTGCAATCCTCTGGTGGCAACGACAGCGCCCCAGAGACTAGCGCGTCGAAGACAACCACCATGTCCCAGCTCATTGACGACGAAGGCAACGTCTACGAACAAGGCCTGTTCGGCGGCTGGCATCAGAAGCAAGGGCTGTTCGGGCCGGAGAAGGACGTCGGCTGGTTCGGCCAGCCTAACGTCGAACGCGACCTCTTCGGCAACCCTGTGCCGGCGAGCACCTTCTTGGGCGGCCAGATATACAGCGATGATGGCCGTCCGCTCTATAAGCCATCATCGTCGAGTTCCGGCTCCGGCGATTCAAGCAGCGGCGACGCGGCTGCAGCATTCCTTGCGCTGCTCCTGATCGCGGGCGCGGTGCTGCTGGCGGGCGTCATTTTGGCTGCGCTACTCAAAGCCCTGGCAGCGCTGTTCGGCGCCTGGGGCAACCTTGTCAAACGCTATCCGCGGGCGATGCGGGTCATCCATCTCACCGTCGGCATGATCGCGGTCGGGCTTGGCCTGTCGCTGGCCGGGTTCGATCTCGCGGTGCAACTGGCTGGCGCAGCGCTTGTGCCTGCGTTGTGGGCGTGGCTGTGGCTGACGCGGCGATTGCCGCTCGTCTTTCTCCCCATCAACGCGCTGCTCATCGGCGGCGCATTTTGGCTGTTTGGGGAGTGGAAGCGGCCGCTGTGGCTGCCGGTCTGGCCAAGCCTCACGGTGGGCTTGCCTCCCATCGCGGGCAATCTGTCGCTCGTCCTGGCCATGTTGCCGCTGGCACTCTTGCTGCTCGCAGCGGGGTCGCGGCGCTGGCCGAGGGTCTTCGCGCCGATCATCTGCCTGGCGATCGGCGGCGTTGCGTGGTTCGCGCTCATGCGCGTTTGGACGGCCTGGCAGCCCGCCTGGAACACGGCTATTGCGCCGCTGCCGCTGACGCCACCCGTTGGCTGGGTCATCGTACTTGCGCCGCTTGTCCTGTGGCTGTGGTTCAAGGGCCAGCAGCGCTGGCCGTTGCCGTTCCTGGGCGTCAATTTGCTCGCCTTCGGCGGCTTGCTGGCGCTCACAGCCTACCACTTGCAGCCAGCCTGGATCGGCGCGTGGCGCACCTGGACGGCGGGGTTGCCGATTGCGGGCGCGCCGTTCATCGTCATCAGCCTTGGGCCGTTTGCGCTGTGGTCGTGGAATCGCGCCTCCCACCGCTGGCCGCGCCTATTCGTCGTGCCCAACCTCCTGCTCACCGGCGGCATCCTGTGGCTCATCCTCGACCGCACGCGCCCCTTCTGGACAAGCCAATTCCGCTCGATTTGGGGCGACGCCTTCATTGGGTTCGACGTCGCGCTGATCGCCGTCGCGTTGCCGCTGACTGCCTGGCTGTGGCAGAGAGGCAGTCGTCGCTGGCCGCGCGTGTGGTCAGCCATCCGCGCCGTCGCGCTGGGCGTCGTTCTGTGGGCAATCGCCGAGAGCACACGCATGCTGTGGGAAGCCGAGTGGGGGCGCTTCTTTGCTGATCCTCCCACCTATACGCCGCTGGCCATCGGGCTGATGCCGCCGCTCCTCTGGCTGCGGGCGCAGGCGCACCGCCGATGGCCGATCCCAGTTGCGTTCGCCACGGTCACGGCGATCTCGGGCGGTCTGTTCTGGCTTGCGGGCCAGTTCTTCCCGCAGGCAACGTATGCGCCGCGCCTCGCGATCGCCGCGCTGCCGTGGGTAATGTGGGGATGGGGCGCGCTGCTGAGCCATCGGCCACGCTTGGGTTGGTCGCTGACGTTTGTTGTCATCGTGGCAGTGGGGGCAGCGCTATGGCTTCGACCCGATGTGTTGCAATCGCTGGTTAAAGACGCGTTGGCAGTGCTAGTGAGTGGAATGGCGGTTCAGAGAAACTCACTCTAGCACAGGAGATAAAAGCATGAGTATGCTTCGGTTGCGCTTCTTACTCTGCCTGCTCTGTCTGTTGGCGCTGCTCGCCGGCTGCCGGAGTCCCGATCCGAGTGACAGCGCTATCCTAATCGGGCTCAAGGCCGAGGCCGTTGCGGCGCTCAAGAATCCGCACGCGCCCGACCCACGCGATACCGGCATTGCATCGCTCGATGCGCTCAACGCCAAGTGGAACGTGAAGAGCATGACGCGCGTATTCGACGTTTCGCCGACCGATCAAGCTGCTGCTAAAGCCGGCTTGGCGGGCGTCTACAAATTGGTCGTTCCATTCGGCGTGAACCTGGCGACCATGATCGAGGACTATCAGGCGGATTCCCATGTCGAATACGCCGAACTCAACGCCCCCTTCCAAGTCAAGTAGACCCATTCCCGTTTCATTTAGAGAGGTGACCCTATGCGTTTCTTTCGTCTTATCGTCTTTGTCTCGATGCTGGCGCTTGCATTTTCGAGCGCACCTACAAATCGCCAATCGGCCATCGCCTTATCTGGCCCGGCACTCAAGTCAGAAGTGTTTGTGCCCGGCGAAATCCTGATCGGCCTCAAGCCTTCTTTTGCGTGGCAGGCTAGAGCTGCCATGGCCGCGAATGCGGAGGCAACGCAATTCGGCATTGCGTCGTTGGACCACTTAAACAGGGCATTCGCCGTTCAGAGGATCGAGGCCGTGTTCGCGCCTGAATTCACCGCTGATGCATTGGCTGTTGCGCACGGATTAGATAGCGTCTACAAGATAGTGCTCCCGCGAGGGGCTGACCTTTCGACTGTAGTCGCGGCTTATCAGGCAGACCCAGCCGTCGAGTACGCCGAGCCAAATCGTATTTACTACGCGACATTCATGCCAAATGACAGCGACTTTGCCAAGCAGTGGGCGTTGCACAACACCGGGCAAACCGGCGGTCGGGTGGACGCAGACATTGATGCGCCAGAGGCATGGGATGTGCAACGCGGCAACGGAGCAATTCTGATCGCCATTATCGACACCGGCGTGGATTACACTCATCCTGACCTCGACACCAGCCGAATTCGCACCGACATTGACAAGGACTTCGTCAACAAAGATGACGATGCGAAGGATGACCACGGCCATGGCACCTACTGCGCTGGCATTGCCGCCGCCAACACCAACAATGCCCGCGGTATTGCTGGTGTGTGCCCAAACTGTAAGATCCTGCCGGTCAAAGTGCTGAATGCAGAGGGCAAGGGTAGCGCCGAAACGGTTGCCCAGGGCATCCAATACGCGGCCCAGGCGGGCGCCCAGATTCTGAGCATGAGCTTGGGGTATCCATCAACATGTGGTTGCTCGCAGACGGTCGCCAGAGCCATCAACTATGCGTATGACAAGGGCAGCCTGCTGATCGCAGCTTCAGGCAACGACTCGGACAAGACGCGCATCTCCTATCCAGCGTCGTCGCCGCGCGTGATGTCTGTCGGCGCGAGCGATCATCGCGACACTGAAGCCGATTTCTCCAACCGAGGCCCTGACCTCGACATCTTTGCGCCCGGTGTGGACATCTACAGCTTAGACAGCACCAGCGGCGGTTACGATACGGGTAGCGGCACTTCCGCTTCCACGCCGCACGTGGCCGGTGTGGCAGGCCTGGTGTGGTCAGCCCATCCCGATTGGACGAACAACCAGATCTGGCAGGCGCTGTATCAGACAGCGGATGACTTTCCCGCAGCGCGAGGGGTGATGGCCGAAGCCGCGCCAGCTGCGCCACACGATGTGAGCGGGTTCACCTACAAGTTTTTTCTGCCCACCTCGGCGCGCTGGCGTACCACAACCGGCCGACTGAACGCCTCGCGCGCCGTCAAGGCGCAAAGGATCGACCGGCCGGCGTTGCCGCAGGACAGTTGCGGCGGCGAACCTAACTGCCCGATCGATTGCAGCGCACAGGTGGTGACCGCTGGCAAACCATCGGCGCAATCCAACTTGCAAACACTGTGGGCTTTGCGTGACAACGTGTTGGCTCACACACCACTGGGGCAAACATGGATCACGCTGTATACACGCCACCGCTTCAAAGCAGCGGCTATCCTGCTGAGCGACGCTGCGTTTAGGGCACAGGTCGCGCAATCTCTCGAGCTGTGGATGCCGCTGTTCCGAGCTGTGACCAACCCCGAATCAGTCGCAGCTGGTGAAGCGAAAGTGACCGCCGCCCACGCAGCGGCCGTCGAGACGGTGATAGACGGTTTCATTAGCCGGGGCGACGCAATGATGCAGGCTGACCTGCAGGCGTTGAAAGCCAGGCTGAGTTTGTCGGAGCATACCGGTTTGGACGTTCGCGACTATTGGCGCGAGTTGAACCAATGAATCCATAGTTTCATTCTTCCCGCTCCATGGATTGGGAGCCTCACGGCCGCGACTCAGATGACTCGAGTCGCGGGCGACAGCTTGCAAAGCCGTATACATTCGGCTGTTTCGGCCTGATTTATCGGGCTTCGTTCGCTCAGCCGGATCTTCAGAGCTAGGTGGGCTGTTGAGAGACGCAGGGGAGAGTCATGCCGAATCGAAACCTGAGCCGGTGGTGTCTCGTCGCTGTGCTGACGGTCGCCACGCTGACGATCACTCTATCCAACGCTGGCCTGGCGCAATCACCGACCCAATCGGCCGGAGAAGGACAAGGCTTCATTGTGCAATCGCTGTTGTGGAAGCGTTCCGACGTTTGGACGGGGGACCAAACCGGTCCTTCGGACGCGGCGGGCCGCGCATGGCATCATCCGCAGTTTGAAGACAGCGAGTGGAGCTCCGTCTCGCTCCCGGATAGCCATTTCGATTCGACCGCGCATGACCGCTACTATCGCGCACGCTTCGACTGGGACGGCTCGTCTACGCTGAGCGTCTACTTCGTATCGGATGACGGCCTCTTCATCTTTATCAACGGCCAACTGCTGGGCAGTTGGGGCAAAGGCTGGCGACAGTCGGGGTGCGTCAATCCATCGCCGGGGTGCTTCAACTTCACGACCGTGCCCACACAGACGATTCCATCGGCGATGCTGCAGCCAGGCAGCAACGTGATCGCAATAGATCGCTGGAACGCGACGACGTGTTGCTTCGCCTATCTCGACGTGAGGTTGTATGGCGCCAGCAAGCCGCCGGTCAACCCGATCAAGACCACGCCCATCCTCTTCGTGCTCGGCTGGAAGGGCATTCCCACGAATCAGCCCGGCCTGCAGAACTGCACGCCGGATTACCGAAATCGCTTCACCGACGACGAACTGGTTGACGCTCACTTCAACCGCCTCGACGACGACCTTAGGCCTCATTACCCGGTCTACTATGCCCACCTGATCACCAATCCATGCTGGACGCCGCCACTGGCCGAAAACGCCGGGCACTTGAAGAATTCAATCGAGCGCGTGAAGAACGCCGAGGGTCAACGGACTGGCGTTCGCCCCGGCAAAGTGATCCTGATCGGCCACAGCATGGGTGGCCTGGTCAGCCGCGCCTACGTGGAAGGCGACCGATATGCCGGCGATGTCGAAGCCATCTTCACGCTCGGCAGCCCGCACGACGGCATACCGATCGAAGCGCTGATTGATTACCTCAGCCTGGCCGGCGCTAAAGCACATGGCCTTGGCTACATCGCGCTGGGCGTGTATTGCCTGGCCTCTCAGCCGGCGGTGTGCGAGTTTTCAGAGACCGGCATGCGTATCTTCAACCTGTTCCACCAACGCCGCGCCGGCGTGCGTTACTACACCATCAGCGGCAATGCGCCCTTGCACGATCTCAACAACCTGGGCAAAGTGATGTCGTCGCTGATCGATGGGCCGGACGATGGACTCGTGCCGACTCCCAGCGGCAACGGACTCGATGGCGGCGCGCTTCCTCTGCCCACCGATGAGAACCACGGGTCGTTCGGCCCGAACACTTACTTCAAGCGCGGCCCTGAGCCAGGGGAACCAAGCCGCAGCTTCACCGATTGCCTGAGCAAAGTGCTGGTCAACGGATCGCTGGGCGATGCATGCACCGCTCGAATTATGGTGAATCAAGCCGAGGCGAATGCGTTCACCAGCCGTATTCCGTTAGCCGCCGCCGTGCTCAAGTCGGGCGAGGTCGTTACGCGCGAAGCGGCTCTTGAAAGCGGCCCAGCACTTTTTGCGGCACGGTGGCAGACGGGCACGCTCAACTTCACCCTGGTCGCGCCTGATGGCTCGGTGATTGACCCAGCTTTTGCCGCAGCAAATCCGAGCCTCGTCACGTTCAAGGTGGAGGACGGCGTTGCCATCTACGAAATCGCCGCAGCGCAGGTCGGGATGTGGAAGATGGTCGCCAGGATGAGCGGCGCGCCGCCGGATGGCGCCGAGGTGTTCACGTTCGCAGCATTTGGCAGCGATGTGCAACTGCAAGGCGCTGCCGACAGGCTGTGGTACGCGCCGGGAAGCACGGTGATCTTGACTGCCACTCTGAGCGGCTCGCCAGCGAGCGCCGCAGTCACGGCAACGCTGTCGCGCGCAGACGGCGTCACCGACACGCTCCCTCTGCTTCAGACATCTCCGGGCGTCTTTCGCGGCGAATACGCCGCGCCGAATGCTCCGGGCTACGTGCACACGCGGTTGCTGGCAATTGGCTCCACAGTCGCCGGCTCGAGCTTCGAGCGGGACGCCTCGCTGGCATTTCAAATCGCCCCGGCCACAGCGACGCTGAACGGCGCCTTCACCGAGACGACCCAGCCGCGCGGTCCCGGCTCGAGTTTCTACGAGTCGCTCGACATCGGCGTCGGCGTTCTCGTCAATGCCAGCAGCAAAGTGGGGCTGGCTGCCGATCTGGTTGACGCAGACGGCGGCTTCGTGGCGCGCGCCGTTGCGACGCAGGACGTGGTTTCCGGCTCATCCACGTTGGTGCTGCGCTTCGCTGCCGAAGACATCTACGCCTCTCGCCGCGACGGGCCATACCGGCTGACCAATCTGGTGTTGACGGATCAATCCGCGGCGCCATTAGTATTGGCCGAAAGGGCGGATGCCTATCTCACCGCTGCTTATCGCCACACAGCCTTCGGCGATGGCAAGGTGTATCTGCCCGCGATCAGCCGTGATTGAAGTCCGAACCTGCTGAAAGCAGGTTTCTCTGCCCCAGCCGTTGGCTTTCAGCCGATGGCCGTCGCCTCACCCGCTCACAATCCTCGGATAGCGCACCCGCGTCTGCGGCGGCTCAATGGCCTCGAGCACGAGTTCATGCTCGACCCAGTCGCCGAAGTCGTAGACGTATTTCAGCCGGCTGCCTGGCGACAACCCCACCCCCGCCACGGCCACGTCCATCGCACTGCCGTCCAGGTCATAGTTCGGGTCAGGCGCGCACGCGCCGATCTCGACTTCGCGGAAGCGCTTGCCGGCGCGCGGCACGAGCAGCCAGAAGCCGCCCAGGTGATCCCACGTGTCGTGCCCGAACGCCGCGCGCAGCGTCTGATCGAGATCGAACAAGGTGTGGTTGCCCTGAATTTCAACGACGACCGGCTTGCGCTTGCCACGTTTCAGTTGCGCCGAGAAGCGATACACCTGCGCGCCCTGCTCCCGCGTGAACGGCACGCCTTCGAACTCATAGCCCTCGATCAAGCGCTCGAACAACGAGGGCGGCGCGTCGGGATATTCGATCACAAACCCGTCGTAGTCCATGCGCTCATCCATCTGCAATGCGATCTGCCAGTGATGGCCTGGGTAGCCTCCCTTGTCGGGCAGCCGCGCCAATGCGGAGGGAATGGCCTCGTGCGGATAAAGCTGCTCGCGCCCCGAATGTTCCAGCATGTCGAACAGGATATCGCACAGTTGCTTGTCGCGACGCTCGATCTCCTCGGCGCGGGCCACGCTGGCTTTCTCGAATTCCAACCTGATGGTGAATGCATTCCGGTCTTCGACGGTGACGATCAGAAAGTCGCCTGTTTGAGCGCCGTTCGCCCGCAGCCAGTGTTTCAGGTCGAGCAGTTCGTGCACATGGGTGTATTCGCCCAGCAGCGGGTCTTCGCACTTCTCGATGTGCACGATCTTGCGCGTGGGAATCCGGCGCCCTTCCACATCCAGCAGCCTGATGCGGTGCTCCAATGGCTCCGCGTGCGAGGGCGGCAGGTAATTGCGCAGATAGTCCATCGCAAAGCCGCCCTCGCCGATTTCAAGCTCGCTCAAGGGGATGCGAAAGCGCACGCCACGCAAGGCGACGCCGATCGGCAAGACGTGTTCGCGGTCTACGAATACCAGGCTTCGCCCCGATTCTTCTGCGATTTTCGCGCGCACCGCCGAGCGCGGGTTCTTCGCCTTGCTCACGTAGCGCTGCAGCACGCGATCAATCAACTCGCTCACCGGCATCGGCTCGGTGACATCGCGCAGCGCATCTTGGATGATGTCTGCGACGGTGGGTGGCTTCGGCTGTTTGGATGGCATGGTGGAATTTTACGCCTGAGGCGCGCGTCGTGAGGCGGCATTGTCCCTGTGATTGGCGATAAGCAGCATGCAGCCATGAACCGTCGCCTCTCCCGCGGGCCGATCGTCATCGCAGCCTGCTTGTGGAGCATCCTCACCACCAGCCGCTGGCTCGCCCAGCCATTCGCGTTGGCCCAGCCCGCCGAGCCAACGGCCGAACCGCAACCCCCGCGCGCCTACCTCCCCATCGTCATCGCACAAGGGCAGGACGACCTGCTCCACGTCCGCGCCTACTTCAGCGACCGCAGCATGCTCGACGCGCTGGCCAGCTACGCCGATCTGACCGAGCCGCCGACGCACTTCCAACGCACAGTCTTCCAGGTCTGTCAAAGTGGGGTTCTGAACTGATATTTTGCCCCTACAGAGAAATGCACCCGGCATTAGAATCGTCGCATGGCTCTCAACGGTTTCATTGACCTGCGCTCCGACACACTCACCATCCCCACCCCCGCCATGCGCGAAGCGATGGCAACCGCCGACGTGGGCGACGACGTGTTCGGCGAGGACCCCACCGTCAACAGGTTGCAGGAAATGGCTGCCGAGCGCCTCGGCCACGAGGCGGCGTTGCTCGTCAGCAGCGGGACGATGGGCAACCTGACTGCGCTGCTGGCGCACTGCGGGCGGGGCGACGAGGTGATCGTGGGCGACTGGGCGCACGTCTACATCAATGAGGCCGGCGGCCTGTCGGTCGTCGGCGGCATCCTGCCCCATGTGATCCCCAATCAGCCAGACGGCTCGCTCAAGCTCGAGGACATCGAGGCTGCCATCCGCCCCGACAACGCCCACTTTGCGACGACGCGGGTCATCGCGCTGGAGAATACGCACAACCGCATGGGCGGCGCCTATCTCACGCCGGAGTACACGAACCAGGTGGCCGACCTGGCGCACGCACACGGACTCAGGCTGCACATTGACGGCGCGCGCATCTTCAACGCCGCCGTCGCTCAGAACATTGACGTGAAAGCGTTGACGCAGCGCGCCGACAGCGTGACGTTCTGCCTGAGCAAAGGGCTGAGCGGGCCGGTCGGCTCGGTGCTGTGTGGGTCCAAAGCGTTCATCCGCATCGCGCACAAACGGCGCAAGGTGTTGGGCGGCGGCATGCGCCAGGCCGGGGTCATCGCCGCGGCCGGCATCGTCGCACTCGAGCAGATGACCGAGCGGTTGCGCGAAGACCACGCCAACGCGCGCTTGCTGGCCGAAGGCATCGCCCGAGTCGAAGGATTGCGCGTCGCTCTCGACAGTGTGAAGACCAACATGGTGTACTTCGACCTTGATCCCGGCCTGCCTTTCGACGCCGCCGAACTGTGCAGGCGCGCGGCTGCCGAGCGCGTGAAGATGCTTCCCACCGGCCCACGCCGCATCCGCGCCGTGACGCACTGCTACGTGTCACGCGAAGAGGCGATCGAAGCCGCGGAGGTCATCCGCGCCGTGACGCACTGCTACGTGTCACGCGAAGAGGCGATCGAAGCCGCGGAGGTCATCGCGCACGTGACGCACCACTGGCAGGGACGAACGGCGGACGACAAGGTCCAGGCCTACTGAAGTCCGGCCACCGACTCGCCCATGCTCTCGGCAGACGACGTCGAACGCGCTGCGCAACGCATCACCGGATACGTGCGCCGCACGCCGATCTTGCACGCTGCGCCGTTCAAACGACCGATCACGGCCGCATCGCTGCATCTGAAGTTGGAGAACCTGCAGATCTCCGGCTCGTTCAAGGCGCGCGGCGCGGTCAACAAACTGCTCGGCCTGAGCAAAGACGAGGTGGCGCGAGGCCTGGTCACAGCGTCGGGCGGCAACCACGGCCTGGCCGTCGCCTATGCCGGCTGGATCGCGAAGACGCCGGTGACCGTCTTCCTGCCGGAGAACGCACCCGCGATCAAAGAGACGAACCTCCGAGCCTGGGACGCGGCTGTCATCCGCCACGGCCGCGTGTGGGATGAGGCCAACGACGCTGCGCTCGCGTTCTCGGCGCGCGCCGGCGCGACCTACGTCCACGCGTTCGAGGATCCGCTCGTCATCGCCGGCCAGGGCACCCTCGGATTGGAGGTCGTGCAGGACCTGCCGCACGTAGATGTGCTCCTGGCGGCGATCGGCGGTGGCGGGCTGATCGGTGGCGTGAGCGTGGCGGTGAAGGCAATGCGGCCATCGGTCAGGGTGATCGGCGTCGAACCGGCCGGCGCGCCGACGCTGTTCGAAAGCGTGCGCGCGGGCGAGCTGGTGACCCTGCGAGAAATCCACACAGCGGCCAACACCCTCGCCCCACGACGTTCGAGCCAGCTCAACCTGGATCTCGTTCGTGCGCACGTAGACGAGATCGTGCTGGTGACGGACGACGCGATGCGCGCCGCGGCGCGCTGGTTGTGGCATGAGCTGGGCATCGGCGCGGAGTTGAGCAGTGCTGCGGCGGTCGCGGCGTTGATGAGCGGCGCGTTCGAAGCACGGGCCGGCCAAACGGTGTGCGCCGTCGTATGCAGCGCAGGAACCGACGGGATGTGACTCGCGCGACGCCACAAGAAGGCATGCCACCGGACAGAGCAGCAAACGGCGCGCCGAACCTCGAGTGGGCGCTCGCCGTATACTCCGGCCCGCATGGCTACACTGCTCGTCATCCTCGCTCACCCCGATGATGAATCGTTCGGTCCAGGCGGCACGCTGGCCAAATATGCCCACAACGGCACGGCCGTGCACTACGTGTGCGGCACCCGTGGCGAATCCGGCACGGTGGATGCGGCGCACCTGAACGGCTACGCCAGCGTCGCCGAGTTGCGCACAGCCGAGCTGATGTGCGCCGCGAAGGCGCTGCGCCTGGCAAGCGTGCACTTCCTCGGATATCGCGACAGCGGCATGCCGGGCTCGGCCGACAACGGCGTGGCGGGCTCGCTGCATGCAGCGCCGCTGGACGAAGTGTCCGAACGCATCGCCGGTTTCATCGAGCGGCTGCGGCCGGATGCGATCATCACGCATGATCAATACGGCGGCTACGGCCATCCCGACCACATCAAGCTGCACCAGGCGACGATGCGCGCCTACGAACTGCTCTACGGCATCGAGTGGAAGAGGCAGGACGATGGGCTGTGGGCGGTGGTCAAGCAGAGCCGGCCGGCGCCGCGCCTGTACTTCGCTGTCATCCCCAAAGGCCTGGTCAGGCTGGGCGTGCGCATTCTGCCGCTGCTTCGACAGGACCCACGCCGGTTCGGCCGAAACAAGGACATTGACCTGGTGCAGATCGCCTCCTGGGAGGTTCCCATCACCACGCGCATCGACACGCGGCGCTACTTCCGGATCAAACAGGCGGCGTCGGCCTGCCACGCCAGCCAGCAACCGCCGGCGCAGCAAAGCCGGATCGTGCGCTTCCTCTTCCGCCGCAACCAGAGCACCGAATACTTCGCCCGCGCCTACCCTCCCTACCAGCGCGGCGAGCGACGGGAGACCGGGTTGTTTGGGGATTAGGCCGCCGGGACCGATGGGCATTGCTTTTTTCGACATGGACAAAACGCTGCTGAGCAAGAGCAGCGGCACTTTGTACGTCAAATACCTGTGGCGGCGGCGCATGGTCTCCGTCGGCGAGATGATCGGCGTGATCGTGATCAGCCTGCAGTACTCGCTCAACCTGCTGAACTTTCCCCACGCCATGGCTCGCCTGAGCAACCGCATCCGAGGCGGCGACGCAGCCGCCACGAAGTGGCTGTGCGATCGCTGGGTGGAAGAGGATGTGTTGCGACACATCGCCCCCAAAGCACTGGAGCGGCTGCGAGCGCACGAGCGCCAGGGCGACTACGTGGTCCTGATCTCGGCCTCGACCCAGTTTGCCGTCGAGCCGGTCGCGCGCCACCTGCAAATTCCCTACTGCTGCACCGAGCTAGAGATCGTGAACGGCAAATTCACCGGTGGCATCGTCGGTGAGCCTTGCTATGGCGAAGGCAAGCGCATCTGGGGTGAGCGGATCGCGGCCAGGCGCAACACGCCGTTGAGCGAATGCACGTTCTACACCGACTCGTACTCGGATCGCCCGCTCCTGGACGTGGTCGGCCACCCAGTGGCAGTCAATCCCGACCGGCTGCTGAAGCGCTACGCGAGACGGCGCGGTTGGCCGATCGAGTACTTCTACTGAGAGCCTATACGAATCGCTCACGAATGGGGCATCGGGTCAGGCGAAGGCAATGCCTTCGCCTACCCCAGTTTCACCTACCCCAATGTGGTTTTCGGAAGGGTTTCGAACCAGGTTGCATGCCTCCCCTGCGTAACTACAATCCCGCCCATCGTGTTCGACACGAAGATCACGCAACGATGAGGAGAGACATGAAACGCACAGCCATTCCAGCAGCCGTGTGCACCATCGCCGTGGTGATGAGCGCCTGCGCAGCACCACCGCCCCCGCCGCCGACAGCCGCCGCGTCGCAACCCGAACAGCCGGCCACAGCACCCACCCGCGCCGAGCGGGACTTGCTGGACATCATTCGCGAGCGTGGCGTGTTGCGCGTGAGCACCGATGCGAACTATGCGCCGCAGAGCTACTTCGACGAAAAGACCAAGACCTGGACCGGCTTTGACATCGAAGTGGCCTATGAGGTCGGTCGGCGCCTAGGCGTCCGGGTGGAGTTCGTCACGCCGGATTGGAGCGCGGTCACGGCGGGTAACTGGGCCGGCCGCTGGGACGTGAGCATCGGCAGCATGACCATCACCCCCGAGCGGCAGAAGGTGTTGGACTTCACGCCGCCGTATTACTACACAGCCGGCCAGTTCGGCGTGCGCGCCGACCTGAAAGACGTCATCCGGGGCCTGGACGAACTGGAGGGCAGGACGGTGTGCGTGGGCGAATCCACGGTCTACGAGGAATACCTCAACGGCACGCTCAACATCGAAGGCGAGGTCATCCCGCCGCCCAAGAATGTAAAAGTCGCAACAGTCAAGACCGACCTGGAATGCATTCAGTCCATGCAATCGGGCCGCAAGGACTACGACGCCGTACTCACAGCATCCAACGTGCTCGCCGACGCGGTAAAGAAAGGGGCACCCGTCGTGGCAATCGGTTCCTCGGTGTTCGCCGACCGCGTCGGCATCAGCATTGACAAAGCCGCTCAGCCCAACGCCAAGTTCCTTGCTGCGCTGAGCAGAATCGTGGAAGACATGCACGCCGATGGCACGTTATCGGCCATCTCGAAGAAATACTACGACGGCTTCGACCTGACCAAACTGACGAAGTGATGCCCGCCGTCGCGGTTTGCACCGGACGTGCTCTTGCCGGGTGGTCGGTGTGCGCCTCGCGAGATCTGCAGCCGGGCCACCTTTAAGTCCGGTTTTGCGGCAGCCGTGAGCTCCGGTCGCCGGCCTCACGCCGACGCCCCATCGAATCCGGCCCCCTTTCACCACTACACACCGCATGGACGCTCCAATTCCCTCTCCGAACATGCCGGGCGAAGTACGCCCTCCGCGCCTCGGGTTGTCCTTCAAAGCGCAGGTCGCCGTCGTCTGGGCGGCGATCCTGGCCTGCATCGTCGGCTTCCTGGCTGCCATCGGCCTGGATGTGGCGTTCATGCGCGAGTGGTGGGGCTTCATCGTCTACGGCGCGGGCACGGACGAGGTTTTTCGCGTGGGCATCGTGATGACGCTTTTCATCTCGGTTGCCTCGATCACGCTGGCAGTTCTGTTTGCCTTCTTCGGCGCACTCGGGCGGCTGTCGCGCAACCCGATCGCCTACGGCGTCGCCACGTTCTACGTATCGCTCATCCGCGGCACGCCTTTCCTGATCCAGATCTTCCTGCTGTTCTTCGGCCTGCCGCAGATCAATCAGCAGCTCAACAAGCTCATCCCGGAGTTCGACCGGCAGTATCCTTTCATCAGCAACCTGCTGTTGCTACCGGCCGTCCCCACCGGCATTCTGGCGCTGGCCATCAACTACGGCGCCTACATGACCGAGACCTTTCGCGCCGGCATCCAGTCCATCGGCAGAGGTCAGACCGAAGCGGCCTATGCCCTGGGCATGTCGTCGTGGCAGACCATGCGCATGATCATCCTGCCGCAGGCCTTTCGTGTGGTCATCCCGCCGATCGGAAACGAGTTCATCGCCATGACCAAAGATTCGGCGCTGGTCTCGGTCATCGGCGTGCAGGAGCTGCTCTGGCGCGCCCAGAAGGTGGGCCAGCAATACTTCCACTCGATGGAGACGCTGCTGATCGCGGCGGCCTTCTACTGGGCGATGACCATCCTGCTGCAGGCGGGCCAATCGCGCATCGAACGCCGGCTGGCGCGCAGCGACCGGTAGCGCCGGCGACCGCTTCCCCGCGCGCTCTCAGCATGCTCTCACCCTGCGCTCATACGTGCGCGTAACATTCGCTGGCGAACCTTTCGCCTGCGAATGATATGACCACGACTACCTCGCCTGCACGCCCTCGCAAAAAGCGCCCGAAGACGGCCGTCGCCACGGCCGACCTGGCCGTCGAGATCCGCATCCTGATCTCGATCATCGCCAAGCTCAACCTGCGCGCCATGGAACAGCGCCTCAACGAGGTGATGCCGGGCATCAGCCTGCTGCAATACGGCTTGCTGTGCAGGCTATCGGACGAGCCGTGCACACTGAGCGAACTGAGCAGCCGCATGCTGCTCACGCCCTCCACCCTGGTGCCGGTGGTGGACAAGCTGGAGCGCGAGGGCTATCTGGTGCGCGGCAAGGATCCGAACGATCGCCGGCGCACGCCGCTCATCGTCACCGACGCCGGCCGCCGGCTGCTGCAGGACATCCCCTCGCTCCACGACGACGACGCGCTCATCCGCGCCGCCGAGGCTATGGGGTCGGGGCACGCCGAGCAACTGCGCGCCCTGCTCCACGAACTGCTCATGGGCATGTCGGACGACAAAGCCCTGATCGAGACGCTGCTGGCGAACCATCCAGAGCGGAAGCACTCACGCCCCGGAAAGTGAAAGGACCCGGTTGCCAAACACACACAGGAGTCATCGAAGCCGTATGATCAACGCACAACCTTCGCGAACGAGGCGAGGCCGGCCCGAGGGACCGCCGGCCGATCCAAAGGCCATCCGCCGCTCGCTGGCTTATCTGCGGCGCTACCGCGTGCAGGCCGCCCTGCCCTACCTGTTCCTGGTCATCGCCACGCTGGCGCAACTGGCGGTCCCCAAGCTGATCAGCAACATCATCGACGCCGTGACCATCGGCGCGCGCGCGCGGTTCCTGCTCGACGCGATGGCGCAGATCCCATCGGGCGCGGCGTCACAGGCTCTGCCGCGTCTGCTGCAGGCGGCCAACCTGCCCGCGGATTGGTCGTTGCAGCAGTTGACCGACCGACTGAACGCCGACGTCGCCGGCGCGCCCGGCCTGCTGCTGTCCGCCGGACTGGCCATCGTGATCTTCGCAGTCGTGCGCGGCATCTTCGCCTTCCTGCAGGCATTCTGGGCGGAGAAGAACTCGCAGGCCGTAGCCTACGACATCCGCAACGACCTGTATGCCAAGATCCAGCAACTGTCGTTCGCCTACCACGATCAGAATCAGACCGGTCAGTTGATGATCCGGGCGACCGACGACGTGGAGAAGGTGCGCCTGTTCATCGGCCAGGGTCTGATGCAACTGGTCGGCGCGTTGATCCTGATCGTCGGCACATTGATCATCCTGTTTGTCACCAACGCGCAACTTGCGCTGATCACGCTGCCCATTCTGCCGGTCGCGCTGATCTTGTTCATGGTATTCGGCACGGTCAGCGGGCCGCTGTTTGCCAAAGTGCAGGTGCGGCTGTCGGCGTTGAACACGATCCTGCAGGAGAACATTGCTGGCATCAAGGTGGTCAAAGCGTTCACGCGCGAACGGAGTGAGGAAGAGAAGTTCGAACGGGCCGCAACCGCGCTCGTGAATCAGCAGCTCAAAGTCTCGCGCCTGTTCACCTTCCTGTTTCCGGTCATCTTCATGGTGGCGAACCTGGGCCAGGCGGCGGTGACGTATTTCGGCGGCGTGCAGATCATCAACGACACCCTGACGTTGGGTCAGTGGCAACAATTCAGCCTGTACCTGGTCTACCTGTTCCTGCCCATCGCACAACTGGGCATCATCATCACCCAGGTGGGGCAAGCCGGCGCCTCAGCCACGCGCATCTTCGAGATCCTCGACGCGAAGAGCGATGTGATCGATAAGCCGGACGCCATCGCCCTCCCTCCCGTGCAAGGTCGGATCGAATTCGACCACGTGACCTTTCGCTACGCCGGCAGCGACACACCGGTGTTGCAGGACGTCAGCTTCGTCGCCGAGCCGGGCCAG
>FWWM01009953.1_pt1 | contig 17198 bp, 18 predicted proteins | sample 2228351 | NCBI WGS metagenome assembly FWWM01 (sample SAMEA103939774, study PRJEB20133) | metagenome | reverse complement strand
CGGCGAAGCGGGCATAGTCCTCGGGGATCTCGAGCCCACCCTCGAGGTCGTCGCCGCACATCGTGCTCGCATAGGCGGGGATCCGGTCGCGAAAGCCGCCCGCGAGCTTCCGGACCGGCTGGCCGGTGGCTCGGCCGATCAGATCCCACAAGGCGAGCTCGACGGCGCAGAGGGTGCGATCGCCGAGCCGGCCGCCGCTGCCGCGCTGCCATTGGAAGAGGGCCTGCCAGAGCTTCTCGCGGCGGAAGGGATCGGCGCCCAGAAGGACCGGCCGCACATAGGCCCGCAAGAGCGGCTCGGCGACATCCTCCGATGCGGCGAGCGCGCGGCCCACCGTCCCGTCGTCGGCGGTCAGGGTCAACAGCGCCCGACGCTCCTCGTGCGGCTCGCCGGGATGGCCGTGCCCGTCGCTGTCGCGCACGATCCGGCTCGTGTAGGTGAAGACCGTGCGCTCGACGCGCTCGATCCGCATGGCGTTCTCCTCCTCGAAGGCGGGGCGCGTCCGGGAACCTCGGCCGGCGAAGCGGGGTATAGGCAGGCCGCGGACTCCGAGGCCGTGGACGGCCAGGAGCCCGCCGGCCCAGGGCTCGCGCGGCTCGCTGGCGGGCGTGAGGCCGATGCCGATCGGGACCACATTGATTACGTCCAACCGCGGCCCGCCGGAGGAGGGGTGCAAAGGCCGCTCGACGGCCAGGGTGACGATCCGATCGATCCGGGCCTTCGGGATCAGTCGGACGAGCTGCCAGCCGCCCACCTCCGCCATCGAGTAGCAGCCCTCGCCATCCACGGTCGCACCGTCCGGCCGGCCCGCCACCGCGCGGGTGTCGAAGAAAAGCCGGCGGTTGGTGATCGCGCCGGTCGCGGGATCGTGGTCGAACGCCCAGATCCGCCGCACCGAGGGATGGTTATCGGAGAGATGGAGGGTTCCGCCGTCGGGGGCGAAGCCGAGGCCGTTCGTGGTGAAGAAGCCGTCGAGCAGACGCCGGCAGGAGCGGTCGGGGTCGATTCGGTAGAAAGCGCCCGTGGGCTCGGCCGGCAGGTCCATCTTCATCGTGCCGAGCCAGAGCCGGCCTTCGAGGCCGATCGTGCCGTCGTTGGGGCGGTTGGCCGGCCGGGCGGGCTCGGGTCCAAGCCGGGGAGCCAGGTCCGGGTGACCGCCGCCGCCACTCTCCGGCGATCCAGTCACCCTCGACGAGCCGATCGGCGACGACGAGCCCGGCCTCGCCGAAGGCCGCCTCGACCTCGGCGGCCCGGTCGATGACGATCCCCGAGGCGACGAGGACACCACGGGGAGCGAGCTCGGCGGCGAGGCGGGGCGCCAGCTCGATGAGGACGGTCGCGACGAGGTTGGCGAGGATGACGTCGAAGGGTCCCGCCCCGCTCGGGAGGGAACCCCGTCGAACCTCGACCCGGTCGGCGAGCCCGTTCCGGCGGGCGTTCGCCGCCGTCGCCTCGACGGCGATCGGGTCGACGTCGAGGGCGAGGATCCGGCCGGCGCCGAGCTTGCCGGCGGCGAGGGCAAGGATCCCCGAGCCCGAGCCGAGGTCGAGGACTCGGGTCTCCGGCCCGAGGCGGCCCGCCTCCCCGAGGTCCTCCAGGGCCCGGAGGCAGAGCCGCGTCGTCGGGTGGAGGCCCGTCCCGAAGGCCTGGCCCGGGTCGAGGGTGACGACGACCTCGTCCGCGGCCGGCCGGTAGCGCCGCCAGCTGGGCCGGATGACGAGGCGACGCCCGATCCGGAGGACCCGGACATGGGCCTTCCAGGCCGAGGCCCAGTCGGCCTCGCGAAGGAAGCGGGTCTCGAGCTCGCCGATCGGCCGGAGCCCGAAGGCGGAGAGGTGACCGAGGGCGGCCTCGACGGCAGCCACCGCCGGCCGGATGGCGTCCTCGTTGGGGGCCGGAAGGTAGCCGCGGACGATGGCTGGACGGCTCGGGTCGGGCCGGGCGACGAGCCCTTCGAGCTCGGGGACGAAGGGGACCTCGACCGCCACGCCGCCGCTTGCGACCCGGGCGAGGATCTCGCTCACCGCCTCGACGGCCTCCTGGTCGGCCTCGACGGTGAGCTCGAGCCACGTGCCGGGGCCAGGGCCCGCGGCCTCGATGCCCTGGGAGCCGTCGTCGGCCCCGGCTGAGGCCGACGCCAACTCCGGCGGGGACGGCCCAGCCGACGGCTCTCCCGGCGGCTCAGCCAAGGGCTTCCCTCACTCGCTCGAGGAGCCCACCGTTCGTCCCGACGGCCTCGCCAGCCTCTCGGGCGTAGGCCTCGAGGAGCTCGCGCTGCTTCTTCGTCAGCCTTCACGGGACGACGACGTTGACGAGGACGTGGAGGTCGCCGCGGACGTTCGGGCGGCGAAGATGGGGAACCCCGCGCCCCCGGAGCCGGATCTCGGTCCCCGGCTGGGTCCCCGGGCGGATCTCGATCTCCTCCTCGCCCTCGACCGTCGGGACCGTCACCTTCGTCCCCAGGGCGGCCTGGGCGATGGAGACGTCGACCTCGGCGTAGAGGTCGCTCCCGTCGCGACGGAGGACCGGGTGGGGGGCGACGTGGATGGCGACGTAGAGGCTGCCCGGCGGCCCGCCCCGCGGCCCGACCTCACCCTCGTTGGCGAGGCGGATCTGGTGGCCGTCGTCGATCCCCGCCGGGATCGAGACCCGCAGCGTCCGGCGCCGCTCGACTCGACCGTCGCCGTGGCAGGTCTCGCAGGGCGTCTCGACGACCCGGCCCTCACCGCGGCAGCGGGGGCAGGTCGTCGCGCTCATCATCTGTCCCAAAAGGGTCTGACGGACGGTCCGGACCTCGCCACGGCCGTTGCAGAGGGGGCACGAGACGGGGCTCGTCCCAGGCCGTGCCCCGGAGCCACCACAGGTTGGACAGCGCCCGAGGGCGGTGAACTCGATCTCCTTCTCGGTGCCGAGGACTGCCTCCTCGAAGCTGATCCGAAGGTCGTAGCGGAGGTCGGACCCGGCGACGGGCTGGGCGCGCCGCACTGGCCCGGCGGCGCCGCCGAAGAAGGCGTCGAAGATGTCGCCGAAGCCACCGAAGCCGCCGAAGCCGGTGGCGAAGCCGAAGCCACCCTCGCCGACGTCGCCGGTCACCCCGGCCCGCCCGAACATGTCGTAGGCCTGGCGACGGCGGGGATCGGAGAGGACCTGGTAGGCCTCGTTGATCTCCTTGAACCGTTCGGCCGCCTCGGGGTCCTTGTTGACGTCGGGATGCCACTTCTGGGCCAGCTTCCGGAAGGCACGCTTGATCTCGGCGTCACTCGCCGTTCGAGAGACGCCGAGGATCGAGTAGTAGTCGCGATCGGTCGCCATGCGCGGGATGAAGGATAGCCGTCGATCCCGTCGCGGAGCCTGTCGGGCACGGCTGCTCAGAACGCCCGCGCTCGGGCGGCGGGGCCCAGGCGAGCCCCGCGACAGCCGTCGTCCCTCCGTTCCCGGCCGACCCCTTGGCCGGCGCCACCCCCACGGTTCAGCCCGAGGCCCCGTCGGCGTCGAGCCCAGCGAGCGCCTTCGCCCGCTCGAGGACCGCCCGGAACATCGACCCCGTCAGGCGGCCCGTGAAGGTGTTCTGTTGACTGACGTGGTAGGAGCCGAGGACGACGTAGGGCCCCACGCCGACCTCGACCCCATGGCCGAACCGCGGCCGAGGTCGGGGCAGCGGCAGACCCAACCCGTCGAGGGCGGCGAAGGTCGCCGCCCAGCCGATTGCCCCGAGGGGGACGATGACCCGGAGCTCGCCGAGGAGGCTGATCTCTCGCTCCAGGTAGGGAAGACAGGTCGCTCGCTCCTGGGGCGTCGGCCGGTTGCCCGGCGGGGCGCACCGAACCGCGGCAACGACGTAGGTGCCTCGGAGGACGAGACCGTCGTCAGCTCGGCGCCCGGTCGGTTGGTTGGCGAGACCGACGGCGTGGAGGGCAGCCCAGAGGAAGTCGCCCGAGGCGTCGCCCGTGAAGATGCGCCCCGTCCGGTTTCCGCCGTGGGCGGCCGGAGCAAGGCCGACGAGGAGGACCCGAGCCGCCGGATCGCCGAAACCGGGAAGCGGCCGACTCCAGTACTGCTCGCCGCGGTAGCGGGCCGGGGGCCGGAGCCCGACCGCCCTCCGCCAGGCGACGAGGCGACGACAGGCCTGGCAGGCGACGATGGCCTCCCGAAGGGCCTCGAGGCTCGTCGCTGCCGCGGCTGCCTGGGCCGGGTTTCGGGACGTCGACCCCGCCCCGTCGCCCGCATCCCGTGGCGCCAGGCCGGCCTCGCCCGCGTCCCGGGGGCCGCTCACTCCAGAGCCGCTCACTTGAGCAGGAGGCGGTCGAGGCGCCGCCAGACGACGACGACCCCAGCCAGCCCCATGACGACGAGGTAGGCGACGTGGCCGAGGAGCGTCGGTCCGACGCTCCCGACCGAGAGGGAGCGGATGAGGTCGACGCCGTGGTAAAGAGGGGTCGCGACGACGAGGAGCCGAACGGGCTCCGGGTAGGCCGTGATCGGGTAGAAGGTCGCCGAGAAGAGGAAGAGCGGGAGGGTGGCGACGAAGATGAAGTCGAAGTCCGTCCAGCGCCGCATGAAGGTCGTCGCCGCCATCCCGACCGCGGCGAAGGCGAAGCCGACGAGCATCGCCGCCGGCACGGTGAGGACGACGAGGGGCGACCGGGCGAGACCGAGGAGGAGGACGACGACGAGGAAGCCGAGGGCGTAGAGCGTCCCCCGGATGAGGGCCCAGGCGACCTCGCCGAGGGCGACGTCGCCGACCCCGAGGGGCGTCGCCAGGACGGCGTCGTAGGTCTTCGCGTAGCGGAGCTTGAAGAAGACGTTGAAGGTCGAGTCGTAGATCGCGCCGTTCATCGCCGAGGTGGCGAGGAGGGCGGGGGCGACGAAGACGCCGTAGGGAATGAGCCGTCCGTCGGGACCAGGGACCTCGCCGACCAGGGCACCGAGGCCGAAGCCGATGCCGAGGAGGTAGAAGAGGGGCTCGAAGAAGCCGGAGACGATGACGAGCCACGTCCGCCGATAGACCATGACATTCCGCTCGACGAGGCGGGTGGCCCGGAGCCCACCGAGGGGCCACGGGCCGATCCGGGCGAGGGTGCTCACGGCCGAGGCTCCCACCGAGGCGAGCGGCTCGTCCTGCCGCATCGCCGCCGGCCCTGGAGAGGACAGCGCTCCATGGATCTCGTTCCCAGCCCCTAGACGATGAGGGCCCGTCGGAAGGTGACGAGGGCCGCGCCGAGGCCGGCGATGGTCAGTCCGACGAGGACGGCGAGATGGAGCCCGACGCCGAGGGGTGTCGCCCCGCCGAGGGCGAGGTCGCGAGCCAGGGCGACCCCATGGTAGGTCGGGGTCAGCCAGGCGACGGGCTGGAGGAAGCCCGGCAGCTCCTCGACCGGGAAGAAGGTCCCGCTGAAGAGAAAGAGGGGCGTGATCCCGAACCGGAAGAGGGCGTTGAACCCCTGGTCGTTCCGCTGAGTCGCTGTGAAGGCCATGATCGGGGCAGCGAAGGCGAGCCCCGTCAGCGTCGCCGCTCCGACGGCGAGGACGGCGAGGGGCGAGCCGACGAGCCCGAAGACGACCATGACCCCGAAGAAGACGCTCGTGACGAGGAGGAGCCGGATCCCGATCCAGGCCAGCTGACCGACGACGATCTCCGGGACGCCGATGGGGGTCGCGAGCATCGCCCCATAGACCCGGTCCCAGACGATCCGGCCCATGATCGGATACGTCGACTCGAAGGCCGCCGTCTGCATCCCCTGGGCGGCCAGGAGGCCGGGGGCGAGGAAGACGGCATAGGGCAGGCCGCCGGGGAGGCCGCCCGAGCGGTCGATGAAGCCGCCGAGCCCGAAGCCCATCGCCCCGAGGAAGAGGACGGGGGCGAGGAAAGTAATGAAGAGCGTCCCCCGCCAGCTCCGCCGGTAGACGCGGGCACAGTACTCGACGACCCGCAGGGTCCGCCGCAGCACCGGTCCGAGCCCCTCGCCGCGAGCCGCCAACACGAGCGCCGTCCGCTGCCCGGGCACCGCTAGTCGACGAGGGTCCGGCCGGTGAGCCGGAGGAAGACGTCCTCGAGGGTGCTCCGCCGAACGAGGGCGCTCTCGGGCCGGAGACCCCGGTCGTGGACGGCGACGACGGCCGCCTCACCGTCGTCGGTGTAGAGGAGGACCCGGTCGGGGAGCTGTTCGACTCGCTCCGCAAGTCCGGCGAACCGGCCGTCGAGCTCGACCGCCTGGTCGGGCGGGAAGCGGAGTTCGAGGACCTCCTTCGTCACATACCGCTCGATGAGCTCGCGGGGCGAGCCCTCGGCGACGATCCGTGCCTTGTCCATGATGACGAGGCGGTCGCAGAGCTGCTCGGCCTCGTCCATGTAGTGGGTCGTCAGGACGAGGGTCACGCCCTGTTGCTTCAGCCGGTAGAGCTTGTCCCAGAGGAGGTGGCGGGCTTGCGGGTCGAGGCCCGTCGTCGGCTCGTCGAGGAGGAGGAGCTCGGGCTCGTTGATGAGAGCCCGGGCGATGGTGAGACGTCGCTTCATCCCGCCCGAGAGGGGCTCGACCTGGGACTCGGCTCGGTCGAGGAGCTGGACGAAGTCGAGGAGGGTATCGGCCCGCCGCCGCGCCTCGGTCCGGGAAAGGTCGAAGTAGCGGCCGTAGATGATGAGGTTCTCCCGGACCGTCAGCTCCATGTCGAGGCTGTCCTGCTGAGGGACGACGCCGAGTCGAGCGCGGATCCGGGGGCCGTCGGTGGCCGGGTCGAGGCCGAAGACTCGGAGCGTGCCGCCGCTGACGGGCGAGACACAGCCGATCATCCGCATCGTCGACGTCTTGCCGGCCCCATTCGGTCCGAGGAAGCCGAAGGCCTCGCCCCGGGCGACCTCGAAGTCGATGCCGTCGACGGCGGTGATGGCGCCGAACCGCTTGGTTAGGCCGCGGGCATGGATGAGGGAATCGGCCATCGGGTCCGGGGATGGTAGCGCAGTCCGGCCGGTGGCCGCCTCGCCGGTCGAGGCGGCGGCGAGGCGCCCGCTGTTCCTGTCGGCCGGCCCCCGGCGCCGGCGCTCGCGCGAACCCGCCGCCTACCCTCGGTGGCCTCGGCTTCCCCCGTCGCGCCCGCTCCGCCCGGGAAGCACCTCGCCCGGGGCCGGCTTCCGTGCCCGGACGAAGACGCTCGTCGCGATCCGGTCGTGCCGCTCGGGCGGGAGCCGCGACCGGAGCAGCTCGAGGAGCTCGTCGCTGAAGAGCGGGTAGAGGGCGCACTCGGCGATCCCGAAGGGCTCGAGCGGCTCGATCGCGACATCCCGAAACCCCACCCGGCGGAGTCCCTTGTAGAGGGCGAGCTCGGAGAGGGCACCCGAGAGGCAGCCAGCCCAGGCAGCGGGATGGGTCTGGACCTCAGGCGGCAGGTCGTGCTCGAGGACGAGGTCGACGACGGCAAGGCGCCCGCCCGGTCGAAGGACCCGGTAGGCCTCAGCGAGGACCCGCACCTTCCGTGGCGAGAGGTTGATGACCCCGTTGCTGATGACGACGTCGACGCTCTCGTCGGGCAGTGGGAGGGCTTCGATCAAGCCCTCGACGAACCGGACGTTTGCGAGGCCGGCGGCCGCCGCACCGCGCGCCGCCCGCTCGACCATCTCCGGCAGGAAGTCGACGCCGATCACCCGGCCGTTCGGTCCAACCGCCCGGGCGGCGAGGAGGCTGTCGATCCCACCACCCGATCCCAGATCGACGACCCGCTCCCCCGGCCGCAACCCGGCTCGGCGAAGGGGGTTGCCGACGCCGAGGGCGATCCGCACGGTTTCGTCGGGCAGCCCTTCGAGCTCCGCCGGGGCGTAGAAGCGCTCGGCGACCCGCCGATCGGTCGGCCGGACCGCCTGGTATGTCAGCCGAACGACCCCGCGGATCTGGTCCTGGTGGAGGAGGTCGGTCTCCTCGGCGTGGAGCTCCCAGGCGCTCACCGACCGCTTCCTCCACTCGAGCCGCCGCTCGGGCTGCCCGCCAGGACGAGCTCGATCCGGGCGCGGAGCTCCGGCGGCATCGACTCGAGTCGCTCACTCTCAGCCAGGAGCTTCCGGAGATGGCGGGCGAATTCGAGCTCACCACAACATCTCTTGCAGGACTCGAGATGAGCGTCGAGCTCGCCTGCTTGGGATTGCTCGAGGGCGTGCTCGAGATAGGCCCACATCCGGCGAACGGCCTCGCGACAGTCGATCGTCATGGTGTCTCCTCGTCGGCAACCTGAATGAGGCTATTCCGGACCGCATAGTCCCAGAGCCCCCGCTCGAGCTGCTTTCGGCCCCGGTGGAGCCGCGATAGCAGGGTGCCGAGGGGGATGTCGAGGATCGTCGCTGCCTCCTTGCACGAGAAGCCGTGGACGACGGTCAGGATGAGGGGAATCTGGAAGAGGGGATTGATCGCACCGAAGACGGCCTGAACGTCCTCGTCCCGGAAGAGCCGAAGGAAGTCGAGGTGGAGCTCGTCAGAGTAGGGCAGTGGGTCCTCGATGGCGAGGGTCTGGAAGAGCGAGAAGTCGTCGTCGGCGCTCGCCGTGTCGAGGGAGGAGGTCTCGAGCTCGCGACCTCGAGCTCGGACCCGGTCGCGCCAGACGTTCGTGGCGATGGCGAAGAGCCAGGCCTTCGCATGCTCAGGGTCGCGGAGCCCTCCGAACCGCCGCATCGCCCGCAGGAGGGTCTCTTGGACGATGTCCTCGGCCTCGAAGCGGTCTCGCGACAACCGACGACAGTAGCCATAGAGCCGATCGAGGTGCTCTCGGACGAGCTGGGCGAACTCGGGCCCTGGAGGGCGAGCAGGAGGCTCACCAGCGTCCAGGGCGGACGATCGGAAGCCGTGGCGGCCCGACGGCCCTTCAGCCTCCGACACCCGTCCCTCGTGCGCCTCGACCACGAACCCGATCAGCCTCCCTGCTGCGGCCGCTCATGAGCCTTTCAAGTTGAGACGCCGGCTGCGTCGAAGTTATTCCGGCCCCGCCGCCAGGGATTATCTCCGGCCCGACCTTCGTCCGAACTCCTGGACACCTCGTCGAGGTGCGCAGCTCGGAACCGGACAGCCGAGAGGAGGAAGATCGATGGCAACGATGACGATCCGGAACGGAGTCGACGTCGACCGGCTCGTAGCGACGATCGGCGCCGTCCAGCAGGACCCGGGCCTGGCGAAGCTGACCTTCCGGGCCCGAAGCGAATGGGAGATGGGGGCACGGAACCGGGGGACGATCCAGGAGTTCGCCCACGCCGGCAGCCCAACGACGGAGCGGCCGGAGCCCTTCAGGCTCATTGGCGACGAGCCGCCTGTCCTCCTCGGGACGAACGCCGGCCCGAACGCCGTCGAGCTCGTCCTCCAGGCCCTCGCCTTCTGCTACGCGGTCGGCTACGTCTACAACGCGGCCGCGCGCGGGATCGAGCTGACTGAGCTTCGCTACGAGATCGAGGGCGACCTCGACCTCCACCGCTTCCTCGGTCTCGGCGGTCCTCGGGCGGGCTTCAGCGAGATCCGGGCGAAGGGCTGGGTCCGCTCGCCGAACGCGACGCCGGAGCAGCTCCAAGAACTCTGCCAGTACGTCCAGGACACCTCCCCGGTCCGGGACATCCTGGCCGCACCGATCCCGGTCTCGACGGACCTCGTCGTCCTCGACTAGGCGGCGGGCAGCTCCGGCCCGACGAACGAGAGCGCCGGCGGGACCCCGAGTCGGACGCTCCTCCCCGGACTCCGACCGAACCGCCGGCGCCGCTCCGACCCCCGCCAGGCCGAGCGCCGTCCGAGCCCGGCCGCCCCCAGCCGCTCGAAGCGGTTGGGTCGGTCCGAGATCTCATCGCCCGGGACACGGGGCTCGGTCTCTGGGTCGTCGATGTCGAACCGGCAACGATCGGGGCGGCCGATGCCGTCCTCTTCGCCATCTACTGGACCGGGCAGGGACGCTGGGAGGGTCGCGACTTCCAGGTCTCCGTGAAGGAGGCCGTCTCCCAGTCGAGCTGAGGCACCACCCCTCTGGCCGCCGGGGCCGACGGATCACGGGAACGGTCACCTCGAGCAGAACATGCTACCATTGGGTGGCAGGAAATCGAGCGGGACCTGCTAGTCTGGAAGGAGCCCCGCAGATGCTCCCCGCACCCGTCGAGCGCCTCCTCGACGCCGCCCTCGTCGGCGAGCTGACCGTCGTCCGGGCCGACGGCCGGCCCGTGACCTACCCGCTCATCCCCCTCTACGACGGCGGTCGGCTCTACATGACCTCGAGCACCCTCTTCTCCCGGAAGCTCGAGCACATCCGGCGGAACCCGCGGGTCTGCGTCTCGGTGACCGACCCTGTCGCCACCGGCGGCAACAGCGACCGGGCGACGGTCGTTGGCGAGGCCCGGGTCATCGACGAGGACCCCCACGGCGGCTGGGAGCGCCTCCTCCCGATCTGGGAGCGGAAGGAGCCGGCGATCGTCGGCTTCCTCAAGGCCCGGGTCGCCCTCCCCCTCTTCTTCGAGCGGGCCCTCATCGAGATCACGCCACGCCGGACCTACTACTGGCCCGGGGGACGAACCGACCGGCCACCCGTGGTGACCGAGGTCGGAGCGGAGGCCCAGGTCCCATGACCGCCTCCGCACCTCCCGTCGCGCGCCGAACGGCAGCCTACAGCCCGCGCGACGGGCTCGAGCGCCTCGCCCGCTACCCCTTCGCCGTCCTCGCCTTCGTCGACCGGGACGGATACCCCTTCAACGTCGCCGTCGACGACATCTCGATCGACCTCGAGGCCGGGATGGTCGCCTTCCGACCGCCGGCCGGGGTCGACGTCCCCCTCGACGGTGAGGTCGGCCTGACCGGCTCCCACATCCGACCCCAACCCGGCTACGGCTACGACGAACGCCGCCACGTCACCGTCTGGGGTCGTCCGACGCCGCGACCCGACGGCCGCCTCGAGGTCAGCCCGACGGCCGCCTGGGGCTGGGACGAGTCGGAGATCTCCTTCTTCGAGTACTCTGAGCGCTCCGTTCGCCAGTCCCGCCGCTACTTCGACGCCCTCTCGAAGGAGCGCGGGACTCCAGTCCGGCCACGCCTCGCCCTCCCCTGGCTCGCCCTCCGAACGACCCGACTCCCGTTCCTGACGGCGACCCTCGTCCCGGTCCTCGTCGGCCTCGCCATCGCCGCGAAGGATGGCGCCGTCGACCTCGTCTCGGCCGTCCTCACCATCGTCGGCGCGGCCTCCGTCCACCTCGGCGTGAACGTCGCCAACGACCTCTTCGACACCCTCCAGGGCGCCGACGATGCGAACGTCACCCCGACCCAGTTCTCGGGTGGCTCCCGGGTCCTCCAGTACGGCCTCGTCTCGACCCGGACCATGGCCGCCATCGCCGCCGCCTGCTTCGGCCTGACGGCCCTCATCGGTCTCATCCTCCTCGCGACCCGCGGCTCCCTCCCCCTCCTCCTCATCGGCCTCCTCGGCTTTGCCCTCGGCCTCTGGTACACCGCCCCACCGCTGAAGCTCGTCTACCGCGGTCTCGGCGAGATCGCCGTCGCCCTCGGCTTCGGGCCGGTCATGGTCCTCGGCGCCTACGTCGTCCAGACCCGAGGGAGTCTGAGCAGTGAGGCCCTCGTCGTCTCGATCCCGATCGCGATCTTCGTCGCCCTCATCCTCTACGTCAACGAGATCCCCGACCGGCGGGGTGACGCCCACGCCGGGAAGCGGACCCTTCCGGTCCGTTGGCCACGGCAGACGGTCATCGCCGCCTACGGCCTCGCCGCCCTCGCCGCCTATGCGACGGTCCTCCTCGGGGTCGCCCTGGGCCTCCTCCCCGTCCCGACCCTTCTCGTCCTCGCCTCCGTCCCCCTCGCCGTCCGGGTCTGGCGTGGCCTCGGGCCGAACTACGACAACCCCTACGCCCTCATGCCGATCATGGCGACGAACGTCCGGCTTCACCTCACCGCCGGCCTCCTCTTCATCGCCGCCTACGGGATCGTCCTGGCCATGGGGGCTCTCCTCCCGGGCCAACCGCGCCTCCTCGGCTGAAGGACTGCGCCGGGTGGGCTTTCGCCCGTGCTGACCCGCCCTCGCCGGGTCCGACCCCGCCGAGGCGGACGAGCGGGCCCTCGCTGCCCTCCGGTATGTCGGTCTCGCCTCGCGGGTCGACCATCGCCCAGCGGAGCTATCCGGGGGCGAACAGCAGCGGGTCGCCATCGCCAGGGTCTTGGCGGCCCGACCACGACTCGTCCTCGCCGACGAGCCGACCGGGAACCTGGACCGGGCTGCGAACGAGCGGGTCATCCCGCTCCTCCTCGGGCTCCGCGAGTCTGGCGCCGCCGTCGTCATCGCGACGCATGCCCTCGACGCTCCGGCGGTCGTCGACCGGGAGATCGTCCTCGAGGCGAGCCAAACGAGCCTCGGCCGATAGACCTGGCGACGAAAGCGTCGCCGCCGCGCTCCCGAGCTGGAGGCGATCCGGTCGCCCGGGCGACGCTGTTCGTCGGGTCTGACCGCTGCTCCCGCAGGATCTCGAGCGCTGCCGATCGCGAAATGGGTCGAGCCGCCGCCACGGTGACGGACGAACGGCTCGAGCCCGGGCCTGAGCCGTCCCCCTCTGGCCTGGTGGACCCGGCGCCTCGGCGGCGCTGACCCAGTGCCGCTCGGTCAGACTTCCTTGTATTCGCCCTCGACGGTCTCTTCGCCGGCCCCCTCGCCGGCCGCCCCATCACCAGAGCCCGTCGAGGCCCCGGCACCGGCGGCAGCGGCGGCCTGGTAGGCGGCGACGGAGACCCGCTGGAGCGCCTCCGCTCGGTCCCGCTCAGTGCCGAAGCAGGCGGCGCCCGACGACGACGAGGAAGAGGATGACGGCGATGCCGACGAGGACTGGCATCAGCGCTGCCAGATAGGCACTGGCGACGAAGAACCAGGCGAGTGGCTCCGAAAAGCTTATGGATCGGCCCCTTCGGGACGTCCCGGTGGTTAGCCCGCGACGGTCCAGCCCGCCACGACGGGCGTTGACCGCCCAATCATAGCGAGGGCTCGGAATGGCCCGCTCGAGCGCCGTTCTCCACGGCCCGCATCTCAACCGCGAATCACTATGCTAGACGGCAGGGGCACCTGGCAGTATCATGCGGTCAACGTACTCTTACCTTCGCTGTGGACCGAGGGGGTGGGTGGCGTGTCGAAGGCGTTCGCATCGATCTTGCGGGGCGCTGGGCTCACAGGGGCTGAACAGCGGGTCCTCCATCTCGTCCTCGAGGGTTACACAACTCGCCAAATCGCCGACGAGCTCGTGCTCAGCGAGGCCACGGTCCGGACTCACCTGACCCACATCTACCGCAAGCTCAAGGTGCGCGGGAAGGTCCAACTCCTGGCCCGCACGGCCGGCTTACTGGATGGGAGTGGAGAGGCCGGAAGTCCCGCCACCTCGAAGACGGCCCCGTGATCGTCCGGCGCCAGCCGACCCGAACACACAGGGTTCCTCCGTCACCCAACGGCGTCCGACCCCGAGACCAGCCGGCCACCGCGAATGGCGACGACCCGATCGAGCCGTGCGGCCACGTCCGGCTGGTGGGTGGCGAGAACCACCGTCCGGCCCCGGCTCTGATCGAGGAGGAGGTTCAGGACGCTGACACCCACCTCCTGGTCGAGACTGCCCGTTGGTTCGTCGGCGAGGACGAGCCCGGGTTCATTGGCCATCGCCCTCGCAACGGCCACGCGCTGCTGCTCGCCTCCCGACAGCTGAGCCGGTCGATGGCTGGCTCGATGCGCCAGGCCGACGGCATCGAGGAGCCGCTGAGCGCGGGCCCGAGCAGCCGACTTCGATCGACCGGCCAAGCGCAGCGGAAGAGCTACGTTGTCGAGGGCACTCAGCCCGGAGAAAAGGTGGAAGCTCTGGTAGACGATGCCGACCCGCCAGAGCCGAAATGCCGCCAGCATGCCCTCCGTGCAGGTGGACAGATCGAGGCCGTCCACCTCCACGGATCCGGCCTGTGGCCGGACGAGACCAGCCAAGGAGTAGAGGAAGGTGCTCTTGCCCGATCCAGAGGGGCCGATCAGGGCGATCCGTTCGCCGGGCGCAACACTGAGGTCGATGCTCTGCAGGACGTCGATGCGGCGTCGGCCGGTGTAGAAGCTGACCTCCAGCCCTCGAACCTGGACCTGGCAGGGACCCTCACGAGGCGTCCAGCCCATCACTCGATCTCCTCCGCTGCGAGCTCCGCTACGACGTCTCGCCCGGTGAGGCGTCTCCGCACGAGCCGATTGGAGACGACCACGACGACGACGAGTGTCACGGACAGGGGCAGGGCGACGGTCAGGAGGACCGCGGCCTGAAGACTCTGCCGGAGAAGGCTCCCAAAGAGGAGGCTCCGCGCAGCCTCGGTCCCGATCGCAACGCCGACGCCGATGACGACCAGCTCGGGAATGAGCACCCCGAGGACGATCGTCGTCGGCTGACCACCGAGGGCGGCGAGGATCGCGCCGCGCGCCCGAAGGCTCCCCAGGACGTGGCCCAAACTGCGAACGAGGACAGCGGCCCAGAGCCCGAAGGAGAACCCGAGCAGCCCGACCAAGCCAACGACCCGGAGCGGGTCGACGAATTCGAGGACGTACCGTCCGATGGCATCCAGCCGACGGACGACCGGCAGGTCTGGCCTGGGACTCGGATCGAAGACGACGGTCGACTTGCCCTCGGTCTCCGGTAGCGGATCAGGAGAGTCGACTGCAGCCAGCACCTCCTCGGGCAGCAGCTGGGCAGGGACCACGAGGAGGCCGAGCCCGTCCGCCTGGGCGGGCGCCGGTCGCAGCAGGCCACCGATCTTCATCCGGACCGGGGCGAGGTCCCCGGCCAGCCAGACAACCTCGTCGCCCAGGTCGACCCCGAGATACCGCGCCGAGTCGAGGTCGATCCGGGTCCCGTCCGGCCATGCCCCACTGAGCAGGTCCGCTCCCGCGGCCAGCCGATCATAGGCCCCAACGTCATCGACGATCTGGATCTCGAGATCGAGGAGGTGTGGGGTGTAGGCGCGGTTCGCATCGTACTCCCGCGCCGGCGCAACCCTGGCGCCCGTCACGGCCAGGACCGACAGTGCCCCCGATGCCTCGGTCCCAGGCGCCACTCGCACGATCTGCTCGAAGGGCGCGCCGAGGATCGAGACGATGGCGTCGATCGGCTGCTTGAGCGGGTACGAGACGAAGAACAGCACCATGGCCGCGACGGCCCCGAACACAGGGATCTCGAAGAGTGCCCGGCGCCAGATGGGACGCCAGAGCACAGCCATCACAGCCCACACCGGGCCAAGGCGGTTCACCGGGCTGCTCCTGCGGCAAGGACCTCCATGACGCTCACCCGCCGTAGGCTCCAGCGTGTGGCGAGCCAGACCGTCACGAGGTATGCGCCCGCGCCGATGAGAAAGGCCCCGCTGAGCAGGCCGAGGAACCGTGGAGGGAGGGCAGCGGCAAAGACCAGGGCGAAGGCGAAGTCCTTGACGAGCAGGTAGCCGACGCCCAGAGCGAGGCTGACGAAACCGGCCTCAACGAGCGCGATTCGAGTCGCGATTTGCGCCGACGTAACCCCCAAGGCAAGGAGGATCGCCAGCTCGCGGCGCCGGCGAGTGACGATGAGAGCGCCCTCGCGCATGGCCAACCCAGCGAGGGTGGCCAACCCAAGACCCGTCATCGCGACGATGATCGGGGCCGTCACGAAGGGGTCGTCACTAGCCGCGTCCTCAACTGCCTCGGCCCGGGTCCGAACCTCTCCTCCCTTCGGCGGAAGGAGCGACCCGAGCTCCCGAACGACCTTCTCGGCATCGGGGGTTGCGATGAGCATGTGGGTGGCCGCCTCCCCACCTCCCTCCATCCGGGCGAGGATCGGCTCGAGGCTCCCACTGAGCGGACCGACTGCAGCGAAGAGCCAGCCGTCGCGGGCCGTTGCCATGACCCGGCGGATCTGAGCTTGATACACATCGGGGCCGAGGACGATGTCGAGCCAATCGCCGACACCCACCCCCAGGGCTCTCGCCACCCCGGCGGAGATGTCAACCCACGACTCGCCGACCTCGACGGGACCCGAGAGGGTTGTCGCATCGGCGAACCACGAAAGGGTTGCCCCCTCCGGATCCAGAGCCACGTCGAACGCCCCAGGAGCGGCCTTGCGGTCTCCGTGGCGAAACGTGACCGCAGTGAGTTGTTGGAAGGCGGCTGCGGCGACGACTCCTGGCAGTCCGCGGATTGCGGCCTGTGTTGTGCCGTCAAGGACCGCATTGACCTCGATATCGAACGTACCCTCTGCGTAGTCGACGGTCTTGTAGTACCGGTTGACGGGCAATAGCAGGGCGAGCGAGGCGCTGATCGTCACGGCCACGACCAGGAAGAGAGCGGTCCGCAGGGCGCTCCCCGCGAGGAGGCCAAAGGTGATCTGGAACGTGAGGGACCCCGCCCGCCGCCCATGCGACCGGGCGGGCACAGGGGAGCCGTATGGGTCAGCAGGTGCGCCAGTCACGGGGTGCGCCGGCCGATGGCTCCACCGTTTCAATACACTCGAACGAGGATGATCCGATTGTCGTCGACGCCATGGCCAACGCCAGTCCCGAATTGGCTGTATCGGTTCGCCGCGATCTCAGCCTGGGCCCGAGTCTGCAGCTCGGCAACGAAGGTACCAAAGACCGAGAAGTCGTTCTTGTAATCCCAGCAGGTCTGTCCGGTCACGGGATTCGTTTCCACGACGAAGCGCTTCACCGGCTGATTGCCCGACAGGATGACGGGCTCCTTGAACGGCAAGTAACCGATGCAGTGGAGGAGGTACCCGGTGGCGGGCACTGGAACGCAGTACCCCGCAGCGCACAGGTTTGAGTCGTACGAGATCTTGCCGTAGTGGGTGGCATAGTTCCCGATCCGCACGGTGACCGGCCCCGAGCTGTAGCCATTGACGGTGAACCTGGTGACCTGAACGCCGTACGCAAGCGCGCTCGAGGCAGCAAGGCCCGCGAGCAAGGACGCGAGCATCAGGCTTGTCCGAACAGGGCGCAAGCTCAGTCTCCTCCTCTGTGTGCTTGTCTTGGAGTCGGCCCCGCGGGGCACCGATGGGACCGAATCATCTGAGGTCTGGGAGATCGCGTCAATCGGCGGAACCGCTGAATCTTGGCCTGGCTGTCCGGGCCTGACTATCGTGGCGTGACGATCCCGCTTCTGCCAGGGGCCCCTCCGCCGTCCATCGAACACTGACAGATGAGGAGCACCGGACCTGAGATGCGTCGGGGCCC
>FWWM01009946.1_pt1 | contig 17220 bp, 15 predicted proteins | sample 2228351 | NCBI WGS metagenome assembly FWWM01 (sample SAMEA103939774, study PRJEB20133) | metagenome | reverse complement strand
CCCGCGGTTCCGTCGCTCGCGACGCTGCCCGCGGTGTGGGTGCCGTGGCCCTGAGCGTCGTTCGGATCGTTATTGTTCAGCTCGAAGTTCCAGCCGTGGTTCGGGTAGTTCGGGTCGGTCCACATGTGGTCGGCCAAATCAGGGTGGTTGTAGTTGCAGCCGGTGTCAATGTGGCCGCAGACGATTCCCTGCCCGGTATAACCTTGGGCCCAGACCGCAGGCGCATTGACCCGCTCCACTCCCCAGGCAATCTCGTCCTGCTCATCGGTCGGTTCCTCCGGCTCGAGCAAGCCGGGCGCATAGGCTAGGTCGTAGTTGACGTAGTTCACCTCAGCCCGCCCGGCTAGGGCCGCGATGGCCTGCGGCGTTGCCTCGCAGTAGACGGCATTGACAATCCAAAGCGGCCGGATGTCCGCGACCCGGCCCCGGGCTTGCTCAGATTCGAGCCAGACAAGCAGCGCCTTCTGCTGTTCGGCCGAAAAGTCCTGCAGGATGCGCGCCACTTCGACCCGGCGCTGGGCGCGGGGCATGCCGTCAACCAGACGATTGAGCAACTCCTTGTCGAACTGCTCCTTCAGCACAATGTGCACCGGGAGGCGCTGGTCAGCCTGCGCCGTCGCCATGTGCCGCTCAAGCTCGGGCGTGACGGTCGCGAAGCCGGCCGCCGCCACGAGCAGCAGTGAGAGCATCGCTCTTTTCACTTTGTTCCTCCGTTAGGTTTCATCCGGACCGGCGCCCAAGTCCGCTCGGCCCACCTCTTGTCGTGCGGGCCGGCGTGGCTGTCGTCCAGCCGGAAGGCTTGTGATGATTGTAGCCGCACCCACTCCGGAAGTCAAACCGTCGCGTTGCCACTGATTCCGACATCGGACCACGAAACGTAAGACCAACAGGGGAACGACGGAATCTACCCTCCGCTCTTCGCTCTTCGACTTCCGCCGTTTTGGCCCTCGGCTTCTGCCCTCCCCTTGTACGGCCATCATCCCTTGTCGGCAGTTCGCCCAAGTACTCCCTCTCTCTTGACGGGAGAGGACAAGGGTGCGGGCAAGAACCCGGGACTGTCCCTCAGTCTGTGCGGAGCATAGGACTGTCCCAAGGTTTTACGGACTGGGATGACGGCGGTCAATCTCGAAACTGGGGGGTGCCGGACAGTTTTGGGTCAGACCGCCTCGAAGTCGAGCGCGATGTCTGCGGCCGGTGCTGAGTGGGTGATTGCTCCGACCGAGATGAAGTCAACCCCGGTCCGGGCGATGTCACGGACGTTATCGAGCGTCACCCTGCCCGAGGCCTCGGTAACGGCCCGGGCCCGACAGAGCCGAACCGCCCGCCGCAGTTGTGTCGGACTCATGTTGTCGAGGAGAATCCGCCGCGCTCCGGCAAACAGTGCTTCCCGGACCTCGGCAAGACTGGCGGCCTCGACCTCAACTTCGAGCCGAGTCTGATTGAGGCAGGCGCGCACCGCTGCCCGGACCGAACCGGCCGCGGCAATGTGGTTGTCTTTGACCAGCACCGCGTCGTACAAACCCATCCGATGATTGGTGCCGCCACCGCACCGGACCGCGTACTTTTCCAGCGCGCGCCAACCCGGAGTTGTTTTGCGGGTGTCGAGAATGACCGCGCCGGTGCCGTGCACCGCCTTGACGTATCTGCTGGTCAGGGTCGCAATGCCGGATAGGTGTTGCAGGAAGTTGAGTGCGGTCCGTTCCGCGGCAAGGAGCGAACGGGCGCGACCCCGGACTCGGGCGAGGATGGTTCCCGGCTGAAAGGCGGTCCCGTCACTGACCAACCGTCTAAACCTAACTGTCCGGTCAACCGTAACAAACACCTGCCGGCAGATGTCAATACCACAGAGCACGCCCGGACCGCGAGCGACAATCCGAGCTTGCGCGGCCCGCCTTGTCGGGACGATCGACGAGCACCTGTCGGTCGAAGCGACCTGCGCGCAGAAGGGCGGGATCGAGGATTTCCGGCCGGTTGGTTCAGAAGTGATATCACCGGGACCCAAGTCCTCGGCCAGCGCACACCGGATAAGACGCTCAACCGCCCGACGGGCAGCTTCCGGCAGCCGGCTGGATTCGAGGTTCGAATGGCGAACGGTCTCAGGCAGGTTTGGCTTCCGGGGTGGTAGGCTGGGATGCCGGTGCGGCTGCCGGTTGCTTGGGCTGGAGCAGCTCCTCAATCTTGGCCTTGAGCACGTCCGGCTCAAACGGTTTGGTTACGTAGCCGTCCGCTCCCATGTCGGTACCGCGGCGCACGTCGTCCGGTGACGAACGAGCACTGAAGATGATTATCGGAATCTCCGCCATGCCGCTCGATTTGAGCAACCGGCAGACGGTGTAGCCGTCCATCTTGGGAATCATCAGGTCAAGGATAATCAACTCCGGATGAAACGACCGCGCCTTGGCCACGGCGTTGAAGCCGTCTGCGGCAGTCTCGACCTGATGCCCCCATTGCTCCAAACGTCCCGAAACCAGCTCGCGCAGATTGGTTTCATCCTCAACCAGTAGAATCCTAGCCATCGTGGTTACGGGTTCTCCTAGATTGGGAGGATGAAGCTAAAACTCGCCCCTTCGCCGAGTTTACTGTGCGCCCAGACGCGGCCGTGATGCAGCTCGATAATCGAGCGGACAATCGCTAGGCCGAGCCCGATGCCCGGACCGTGTGGGTCCACTCGCTCGAACTTGCCGAAGATGCGGTCCAAGAACTCAGCCGGAATACCCGGGCCAGAGTCGGATATCGTGACTTGCACGTAGCCGGTGTTGGTGAGCGTCCCGCTGGGTGCCAAGAGCGGGGAGTTCGGGTCAACGAAACTGATGTCCACACGAATCGTACCGCCAACCGGCGAATACTTGACCGCATTGTCAAGGAGGTTGTTGAACACCCGCAGCAGCCGGTCGCGGTCGCCGAGAATCGGCGGCATGCGGGGCGGGATGTTGCGTTCGATGGTCAGATTGCGCTTGTTGATGAGTAGCGACATACTCTCGACTGCGGTCGAAAGAAGCTCGGCCAAGTCCACGCCATCGAGCCGAAGCACGGTCTTACCCGCCTCCATGCGCGACACCTCGATCAAGTTGTCAATCATCCGGTTGAGCCGGTCAATCTCCTCACGGGCGATGGTCAGGTAACGGCGCTGACGCTCCTCCAGCCGAGCCGCTGCCGTCTCGGACAACAGCGACATCGCTTCCTTTATGGCGGCGAGCGGAGTCCGCAGGTCGTGCGACAGCATCGCGATGAAATCGGTTCGGGCACGCTCGGCCTGCTTGAGCGCGGACACGTCGCGCAGGAAGCAGAGTAGGGTCGGCTTGCCGTCCGATTTGACCGGCACGATTCGCAGTTCGCATTCAATCTCATGGCCGGTGCGATTGACGAGACGGACCTCGTGGTGCACCGGCATTAGCACGCTACCCGGCTCAGCGATGATTTGGGCGACATTCTTCCGGTCCCGGGCCGAAATCAGCCGGTCCAAGCCGAGCCGCGCGACCTGAGATGAAGAGTACCCAGCCAGCTCCTCAAAGCGGCGGTTGACATAGGCGATGTGGCCATTCTCGATGATGCAGATGCCGTCAACCGAGTTTTCCATCACCTCACGGCTCGTCGTATCGGCGACATTTGCCCCGGCCCGCACACCCGCCCGGACTGCTGTGCCGATCAACCATGAGGAGTCAGCCACTTTACGACGGGCCATGGCGACGCTAACCGGAACGTGCTCGTTGTTTCGGCTGACAATGAAGGAATCGCCCAGACTCTTCATCTCACTATCGAGCTTCGTGCGAGTCAGCCGGGCGACTTCACCCGATGGGAATAGCTCACGCCAGCTCTTGCCGACAAGAATGTCGGCACTCTCGAACCCGGCAAGCCGGGCAAGCGACCGGTTGGCAAACACAATCCGACCGTTTCCATCGGCGACCCAGACGCCCTCTTGGAGGTCGTTCAAGAACTCGCGACCGCCAATGAGCGCGTCAAGGTTGTTTTTTTCAGACACTTATGCGTCTCCTGGTAGCTTTCATGAGTATCTAGGCGCGACCCAATGGTATCGCGCCGTCCCGTAACTCGAGGACAGAGAGACCGCCACGAACGCTAGATTCTATCGCGGTCTGGCGCTAAGTCAACCGCAGACAGTGCCCCAACTGCGGGATTCTCAGCCTCCTTTTCTCGTTCCTCCGCTCATCACTTGATGAAGAGTGTGATGGTGAAGGTCCGAGTGAACGCGAGCCGCCGCGTGTCGCGCAGAGCCGGCGTAGCTTGGAACACTGTCGGGAGTGCCCCACCTTCGTTTCCTACGTCCGGGGACTGTCAGCGTCGTGACAATCCCTGCGCGCGTTGCCAGAGGTCGACGCAAACCACGCGGTAGGCAGGGCGGTAAAGCTCAACGTAGCGCGCTGAGTGGTGACGGGCCGGGTAGCCCGTGGATTCGGATTCGTCCACGGCCACAGCAAGTGCGTCGGCTTGTTCCGGCAGCCTGTCACGGCACCAAGCAAGCGCAGCAGCGAGTCCCTTGCTCATCTGTTCTTGGCTGCCGTGGATGGTCACTGCCGTCTCGATGAGGACGTCTGCGAGCCGCTCGGTCATGTCGGGCCGCTCAAGCAGGGGACGGAGGTTGACGCGGACAAGGCAGCCGTTCGGGTCCAGCGGCTCGACTTCCTGCTCATTGCCAGCGTCCGAAGCGACAAGCTGCTCCCGGACTGCAGCGAGCTCCTGGGCAAGGTGGCAACGACAGGAGTCAGGGTCCTTGATGATGTGGCCCGGGCCGAAGACCGACTGGTGTATGAACTTGTAGATGTCGGCCGCCTGCATCAGCGGATAGCTGGTCAGGTGCCAATCGAGAACCGAGGGCATCGCCGGGTTTTGAGTCAACTGCCTGGCGTCTCGTTCACTCGGTCACGGAACAACCGTGCGACCAGCTCCACGAGCTCAAAACACAGGCCGAGGCAAGCGCCGAGTTTTAAGCCAATTATCGCCTGGTCGAGCACAAGGAAAGTAGCAAGTCGCTGGCGCATGAATACAAGGAAAAGGGCCACCATTGTGCCGTAGCCGAGCGCGAGGATGATGCCCATTATGATGAACCGGCCGATGGGCACACGACGCAGCACCTTGAACAGCAAGGACGAGCCGACCAGAGCTAGTCCGACCGGGACCGCAAAGACCGCGGCGTTGACCGCCGACGAGGGCCGGATGGGCGGGTTCTGAACAACCTGGCTTAGGTAGAGGAGCAGGAGCATAATCGTGACCGTCCCGAGCCCGCGCAACTGAACCGAGGCATAGACCAGCGCGGCCACAAACCCAATCACCGGAAATCCGAGAAACTGCCTCGTCTGGAGCATCCGGGGCCCTAGTACAAGCCGGGCAGCCAGCAGCGAGCCGGCCAGCCCGGCGAGGACATAGCCGAGGGCCTGGAACTTGTCGCGGGTGTTCTTAGCCACAGCTGTCGGAAAAAGTCACTACCTTGACTGTACCCGGAGACAAGACATGAACGAAGGGCTGACACTTCGGTTCGTGTCCCAAGTCACAATGTGGGTACTCCCCGTGCTTGCACCCGGATTCATGCCCCTCGGTTCTTCGCGCGTGCGGCGATGATTCCCTCGGCGATGCTGAACGGCACCGCCTGGTAGTGCTCGAAGTGCATCGTGAAGCTCGCCTTGCCCTGGCTGATGTTACGCAGTTCGGTGGCGTAGCCGAACATCGTCGCCAGCGGCACCATCGCGTTGATGACCTTGGCGCTTCCCTGCGCGTCCATCCCTGATATCAGGCCGCGCCGGTTGCAGAGCGAGCCGACAATCGCGCCAGCAAACTCGTCTGGCGTTACCACGTTGACGCTCATCAGCGGTTCGAGCAGTTGAGGGCTGCCGGCGAGAAACGCCCGGCGGAAAGCGCGCGCAGCACAAGTCCGGAACGCAATATCCGACGAATCAACTTCGTGGTAGGAGCCGTCCCAAAGGATCACGCGTACATCAACGACCGGGAACCCGGCGTAGACGCCTTTGTGCAGCGCATCAACGATGCCGCGTTCGACCGACGGGATGTACTCTTTGGGCACCCGGCCGGAGACGACCTTGTTGACAAACTCGAACCCGGCGCCCGCCTTAAGCGGCTCGACGGTCATAACCACGTGAGCATACTGACCTCGGCCGCCGGTTTGTTTGACGTACTTGTAATTAATCTGTTCAACCGGACGGCTGATGGTTTCACGGTAGGAAACCCGCGGGCGTCCAACATTGGCCTGCACCCGAAATTCTCGCATCATGCGGTCGACGATAATATCCAGGTGCAGCTCGCCCATGCCTGCAATAATGGTCTGCATGGTGTTTTCATCCGTGCGCACCTTGAAGGTCGGGTCCTCTTCCGCCAGGCGGCGTAAAGCTTCCGCCATGCGGTCCTGGTCGGCTGTGGTCTTTGGCTCCACCGCAACATAAATCACCGGTTCCGGGAAAGTGATGCTTTCCAGCAGGATGGGGTGCTTTTGATCACACAAGGTATCGCCGGTAAAACTATCCTTTAGCCCCAAAACAGCGCCGATATCCCCGGCGTAAACTTCGGTGATGTCGTCGCGGCGGTCAGCGTACATACGCACCATCCGCCCAATGCGTTCGCGTTTGTTTTTGGCCGGGTTGTAAACCGACTCGCCCTGGACGATCTTGCCTGAATACACTCGGAAATACGCCAGACGACCAACGTACGGGTCGGCCACAATTTTGAACACCAGCGCGCTTAGCGGCGCATCATCATCGGCGGGTCGGGTGAGGGTTTTTTCCGGGTTTTCCGGGTCCAGCCCAACCACAGGTGGAATATCCGCCGGGGATGGTAAATAATCAATAATTGCATCCAGAATCGGCTGGACACCCTTGTTGCGCAGGGATGACCCGCAGAACACAGGCGTGGCTTTATTAGCAATAACGGCTTTTCGCAGGGCTGCCTTCAACTCCGCGACGGAGATCTCTTTGCCATCCAGGAACTTGACGATCAGGTCATCCTCGAACTCGGCGATTTTTTCGACCATTTCAGCCCGTTTTTCCCTGGCTTCCGCCACGAGATCGGCCGGGATGGCTTTAATTTCAGGCTCTTTACCCTGCTCGTCATCCCAGAAGATGGCCTGCATGCTCATCAGGTCAACCACACCGTGGAAATTGGCTTCGAACCCGATGGGCAGCTGCATGGGAATTGGGTTGGCACCCAATCGCTGGCGGATGGAGTCGATTGTCCGCTCGTAGGAAGCGCCCACGCGGTCCATCTTGTTGACGAAACAAATTCGCGGGACCTTATAGCGGTCCGCCTGCCGCCAGACAGTCTCACTTTGCGGCTCGACGCCCTGAACGGCATCAAAAATCACCACACCCCCGTCAAGCACGCGCAAAGAACGCTGGACTTCAGCGGTGAAATCAATGTGCCCGGGTGTATCGATCACGTTGATCTGATACCCCTTCCACTCGGCGGTTACCGCAGCGGAGACAATGGTGATGCCGCGTTCCCTCTCCTGGGCCATCCAGTCGGTCACCGTGGTGCCGTCATCGACCGAGCCGATACGGTAAGTCCGGCCGGTGTAGAACAGGATCCGCTCTGTCGTCGTCGTTTTACCGGCGTCGATATGAGCGATTATCCCGATATTACGGCACTTCTCCAGGGAAAAATTTCGCGGCATAGGTTAGTTCTCGAAAAATTATTTCGCCTGAGGATCAGACACGGTAGTGAGAGAATGCGCGGTTGGCTTCCGCCATCTTGTGTGTCTCTTCACGTTTGCGCACTGCCGATCCTTGATTGTTAGCGGCATCCATCAGCTCGCTGGCGATCTTCTCAGCCAGCGATTTGCCCGAACGGGAACGGGCTGCATCCGTGATCCAGCGCATGGCCAGGGCAACACGGCGGTCCATCGCGACTTCCATAGGGACCTGGTAGGTCGCACCACCCACGCGGCGCGGGCGGACTTCCATAATCGGTCCAACGTTCTTGAGCGCCAGTTCAAAAACCTCCACCGGGTTACGGTTGGTTTTTTCCTGGATCATATCCATGGCTTCGTAAACGACGTGCACGGCGGTGCTCTTTTTTCCCCGGCGCAGAATATGATGAATGAATTTCTGCAAATATTCGTTATTGTAGCGAACGTCTGGAGTAACTTCGCGTTTTTCGGGTTTCGTTCGACGCATTAAACCTTCTCCGTCCTAAATTCTTTGCTGTTATTTCTTGGCCTTTTTGGCCCCGTACTTGGAACGTCCCTGCGACCGCTTGGCAACGCCGGTAGTATCCAGGGTTCCGCGCACAATGTGGTAGCGCACGCCGGGCAGGTCTTTGACACGACCGCCGCGCACAAGCACAACAGAGTGCTCCTGCAGCTGATGCCCTTCACCCGGGATGTAAGCCGTCACCTCAATACCGTTCGACAGACGCACACGAGCGATCTTGCGCAGCGCGGAGTTGGGTTTCTTGGGGGTCATGGTCTTGACCACCGTACAAACGCCACGTTTCTGTGGAGCGCCTTTCATGCTGCGTGTGCGGCGCTGCTTCATCGAATTGAGGGTATACTGCAATGCAGGGGCTTTGCTTTTGACCTTTTTGGTCTGTCGACCTTTGCGGATCAATTGGTTGATCGTTGGCACTTTCTTTTGCCTCCAGTAGAATTTCCATGCGGCGGTACTTCGCCCTGATTAATCCAGATCTCTTTCCAACAACGGAGGCCATCGCATGATGTGATGGCCTCACTGATTTCCGTTTGTCCGTCAGTCATTCTGCGTTACCGGACAGTTAAGGCACGGAGGACGATTATATCATGAGCCCGACTCATCGTCAACCTTTCACATGAGTTCATCGAACTCTTCCCCCAACGCCAGCAGCCCGGTCTCCAGCTTCGGAGGACGCACGCGTTCTTCATCCTTGCCAAAACGAATCACCTCGCCAGAATCCATCACCGCTTCCACAGCCAGACCCAGGCTTTGAAGTTCCTTCACCAGGACACGGAAGGAAGCCGGTAAACTTGGCTCGTCAATTGATTCGCTCTTGACGATGGATTCATAGGTTGCCACGCGCCCCTGAACATCATCCGATTTGACGGTCAGCATTTCCTGTAAGGTGTATGCCGCGCCGTAGGCTTCCAGCGCCCACACTTCCATCTCGCCGAAGCGCTGGCCGCCAAATTGCGCTTTACCACCCAGCGGCTGCTGCGTCACCAGTGAATAAGGTCCGGTCGAGCGGGCGTGTACTTTATCCTCCACCAGATGGTGTAGCTTGAGCATTGTCATAACCCCAACTGTTACCGGTTGGTCGTAAGGAATACCGGTCTTGCCGTCGCGCAAGATCATCTTCCCAATGATCGGCATGGGCTGCCCAGTCTGGGTGGTGTAGGCTTCTGCCTGCTCGCGGATCTGTTCGGGTGTGGCTTTCTTGCTTACCTCCACACCTTTGCGCTGCAGCCACATTCGCAGACAGGCTGTAACCGCACGGGTGTCCTTCTCTTCCATGTGCGGGTCGCTGGTTACAGTCGGCTCGTAAACCAGAACCTCGTCAGGATCATAACCATTTTCACGCAGCCAGGTCTCCATCGTTGCCCAGCGCGTGTAGTCCAGGTCGTATGAAATCCGCGATATGTCATAACCCTTGTCTGCCAGAACCTGTTCCAGGTAGAGCAGGCGCACTTCGTCGTCATCACGGATCATTTCGGGGTCGTAGGTTTGTTCTTTCAACCACTGCCAGGCTTTTTCGCCGTATTCTGCCCAGGCGGTATCGATCATCCAGGCGCGCGCCAGTTCGGCTTCGATTTCGAACTCATTGGCGCCGTCAAATACCGGCGTGATGACGCGGAAGCCCAGGCGGGAAGCCGCCCAGCCCAGGTGCGTTTCCAACACCTGGCCAATATTCATACGTCCAGGGACGCCCAGAGGGTTGAGGATAATATCCACCGGTGTGCCGTCTTCCAGGTACGGCATATTCTCGACCGGAACCACGCGTGAAACCACACCCTTGTTTCCGTGTCGTCCCGCCATTTTATCGCCAGCGGTAATCTTGCGCCGCTGCGCAACCGAAACCCGCACCATCATGTCCACGCCGGCCGATAAATCGGTGTTGTCTTCGCGGGTGAACACTTTCACATCCACAACTTTTCCACGCTCGCCATGCGGCATGCGCAGCGAGGTATCCTTCACATCGCGAGACTTTTCCCCAAAGATGGCGCGCAGCAGGCGCTCTTCCGGAGTCAGCTCTTTTTCACCCTTGGGCGTGATTTTGCCCACCAGGATGTCGTTCGGACCCACTTCAGCGCCAATACGGATGATTCCGTGCTCATCCAGGTCCTTGATCGCTTCTTCACCAACATTGGGAATATCGCGCGTGATTTCTTCCGGACCCAGCTTAGTGTCGCGTGCTTCCACTTCATATTTTTCGATATGCACCGAGGTAAAGCGGTCGTCCTGCACCAGGCGCTCCGAAATCAAGATTGCGTCTTCGAAGTTGCCGCCCTCCCAGGATAGGAATGCCACAACCACGTTCTGGCCGAGCGCCAGGTTGCCGTTTACTGTTGAGGAAGAGTCCGCCAGAACATCGCCTTTGCGCACAATCTGACCTTTGACAACCGCCGGACGCTGATCGATGCAGGTGGACTGGTTGGAGCGATGATATTTGCGCAAGTTGTAAGTGCGCAGTCCGGATTCGCCTCGCACCACAATCTGCTGACCGGTGACCGAAATCACGTCACCATCTTCCTCGGCAACCAGCACCTGACCGGAGTCTAGCGCGGCATAACCTTCCATGCCGGTTGAGATGATCGGGATATCTGGCTGCACCAGCGGAACCGCCTGCGCCTGCATATTTGAACCCATCAAAGCGCGGTTAGCGTCGTCATGCTCGAGGAAGGGGATCAGGGATGCGCTGATGCCAACCACCTGATGTGGCGCGACGTCCATGTAATTGACTGATTCAGGCGAAGCCAGGCGGAAGTCAGAGTGATGCCGGCACATGATGCGCGTATCGGCGAATTCGAGGTTCGCCGTTAGCGGTGTATTGGCCTGCGCAATCACAAATTTGTCTTCCGCGTCAGCGGAAAGGTATTCAACCTCATTGGAAACAAAGGGCACAATGAAGATCGTCGACCGTTTGAGTTTCTTGATGGCGGACAGGTTGCTCTTGGTGACCCGCTCACCCTGTTTGAGAATGACCTCGCCGGTATCCGGGTCAGTCAGGTTCTCCGCTACCGCACGTCCAATCAAGAGCGGATCATTCGGCGCCAAGGCTTTGATCACCCGCCGGTAAGGGGTTTCGATGAAACCATATTCATTCACCCGTGAGAAACTTGCCAGACGGCCAATCAAACCAATGTTTGGGCCTTCCGGTGTTTCGATCGGGCAGATACGGCCGTAGTGCGAATGGTGCACATCGCGCACGTCAAAACCCGCGCGTTCACGCCGCAAACCGCCAGGTCCCAGCGCCGACAGGGTGCGTTTGTGGCGCAGCTCTGCCAGCGGGTTGGTCTGGTCCATGAACTGTGAAAGCTGGCTGGAGCCAAAGAATTCCCGCAGCGCGGCTACGACCGGGCGGATGTTGATCAGGCTGACTGGTGAGGTCTGATCCTGGTCGCGGATGGACATACGCTCTTTGATGACGCGCTCCATGCGGCGCAAGCCGATGCGCAGCTTGTTCTGGATCAATTCGCCGACCGTCTTTACCCGGCGGTTGCCCAGGTGGTCGATGTCGTCCTTATCCTCTTTTTCATTGTTGATCATGATCATCCGCCGCACCAGGTAAACCACATCCCAGCGCGTGACTGTGCGGTGCGAAACAGGGATCTTCTCCATCAAATCCAGCTTCTGGTTCAACTTATAGCGGCCTACACGCTCAAGATCGTAGTGGCGCTGATCAAAAAGCTGTTCTTCCAGGAACTGGCGCGCATTTTCAAGTGTCGCTGGGTCGCCGGGCCGCATGCGCTTGAAGAACTCCAACAGGGCCGCCTCGGCGATGGTGATACCCGACGAAAGATCCCAGGGCGGCTCCTGGCGGAAAGTTGAGGGGATGAAAAGACGCTCCGGGTTGTTGTCCACATCCTGGAAAAGCGCGATTAACTCCTCATCCGAGCCTGTGGTGATCGGCGAATCAGCCAACTGATCGTTGATCACCGCCAGCGCGCGCAGGAAGATGGTAATCGGCACAGTGCGCTTGCGGTTGAACTTAAGGATGAGATAATCATTCTTGCGGGTCTCAAACTCCATCCACGCGCCGCGATCGGGAATCAATTTTGCCATCGCCAGGCGGTGGCCGGTGGTGCGGTCGACCGGTGCTTCGAAGTACACGCCTGGCGAACGGATCAATTGCGAAACGACCACGCGTTCGGTACCATTAATAATGAAGGTTCCCTTGTCGGTCATCTCAGGGAAGTCGCCCAGGAAAATATCCTGTTTAATCGGCTCGGGAATATCCGGCCCGGCCAGCAGGACCGAGACATACAAGGGTGAAGCGTAAGTCAGGTCGCGCTCGACGCATTCCTCGATCGTATGCTTGGGCTCGCCGAACCAGTACTTTAAATCCCACTGCTGCGCTTCGGGCGTACGGCTGGGGAAGTAAAGCTTCATCCCCTTGTTGTAAGATTCGATTGGCGAAATTTCATTGAAGAGGTCGGCCAATCCCTCTGATTTAAGCCGCTTGAATGAATCAAGCTGAACCTCGATCAAATCCGGAAGGTTGAAAACGACAGGAATTCGAGCGTACGACTTAACTGGTGAAACTGAAGGCATTTTTTTCTCCTGACTGAAATACCTGGCAGGACTGTAAAATTTTTCTATAATACATTAACCACCATGGCCACAAGCCCCATTAGGGCATTATAACAAAAGCAAATATATAGGTCAAGCAATTGCCGGACCAATTTTCTTGGTGTTTTTCTCATTGTATGATTAACCAAGACGGTACAACTGGCCCAGTACGCGCTGCTGGCTGTAGATGCGCAATATCCCAAATCCAGGACTGCCGTGTCTTTCAGGCGGCGAAAAATTAGCCGATCCCGGGTTGAAATATAGAACCCCATCAACCACCACATTGGCTGGGCGGTGTGTATGACCAAAAACGATCACCTGCGCTTGTGGCGCGCGCTTTCGGATGACCTGGAGGTAGCGTTCCAGGCGGTAACCCTCGACCAAGTATTGAATTTTATCCCATAGGTAATCCGTCAGGCTCCCGTGACCGTGCACCAATCCGATGCTCACCCCCGCCAGTTCGACTGTCCGCGCCCAGGGCAGGCTGCCCGAAAATGCCCAATCGCGGTTTCCTCGCACTGCCGTGACCGGCGCGACTTCGCCCAACTCTTCCAGCACGTCCGGCCTGCAGATATCCCCGGCATGCAGGATATGATCAACCTTGTGTCCGCGCAACGCAGGCAGCAAACCATGATTCAGGCGCACAGCCCGGTCGGGAACATGCGTATCCGCCACCACACCGATGGTCAGGACCGGATTTTCTGCCCACATCTCTTCTCGATCCAAGGGCGTTACGCCTCGCTGGCAAGGATTTTCGCGATTTCGTCGCGCGCCTGCCCAGGCTGTTGAAAGTGCACGCAATGCAAACCAAGAGCCCTGGCTGCCTGGATGTTAGTGGCAAAGTCATCCACAAACAGCGTTTCAGGCGGCTTGACCTGGAGCCGGTCCATAATAAGAGCGAAAATTTCTGCACCCGGTTTACGCATGCCAACTTCAGCCGAGAAGACAACCACATCGAACATATCCAGCCGTCCAAAGCGGCTTTCGACTGCGCTGCGCGCCTCGCTCCAGGCATTGCTTAATAAGCCCGTTTTGTAATCGAGTTTTAACGCGCGGATGAAAGCCAACAAATCTTCGTCGATCGCGTCCCCCGCCCAGTACTGCTGCTTAAATCGCTCCTGCTGGCCATCCACCACCCCAAGAGTATCAAAAATGTTGCTCCAATGCTCTGCCGCAGTGATCTCGCCGACCTCCGCGCGGATTGCGCTCGGACTGGCGAATACCTGCGTTTCCAGGTCTTGACGCGTGATGCCAAGGGATTCAGCCAGTCTTTCACGCGGCCTCCCATCCACTGTCCTCAAGATCACCCCACCCATATCGAAAACGACTGCTTTAATCGCCATACCGCTCCACCGAAACTCCTTAAATACAACCCATACCTGTCATCCTGATTTTTACCACAGGTCAATTATATTTGTGTTTCCCGAAAAAAGGTGCAGCCGGGATGATATCTGGCTGCACCTTAAGGTCGATTTCCAGGTGGATTAATGTTTCATCAAATCCTCTCCTGGGCGCAGCTCCTTCTCATAAAGATGGTATTCGCGGTCCACCACCATACCGGCCTGCTCATAAAGTCGCAGCGCTCCGGTCAGGTTTTCTGTATCCACACCGAGACCGGCTTGCTTGCGGCCGCGCCGATAAAATTCAGCAAAGGATGTTTTGAGCAGCGCCAGTCCGATCCCGCGCTTGCGGTAGTCGCGCAGCACACCCAGCGAGTTAACCCAGCCCGAATCGGGGTATTCGGTTGTAGTCAGTGAGTTAATGCACATCCCCACCGGTGAATCGCCATCCATCGCAAGGTAACAGGCGCTCAAATCGATGTTGGGTTCATTATCGATCCAATGCTTGAAGCGCTGGTAAAACGGCTCGAATGGTTCAGGCACAACCCCCCAATGATCCTGGAATGCCTCATAATCCACCCATATCGCTTTACGGATATCCTCTTCCAGTTTACCCACCGCGCGAATGGTGATCCCTTCCGGATCTTCGGGTTCTTCCGGCTGGGAAGTGAAATCGATTTTCATGCGGTAGCTCGAGCGCACATGGGAAAAACCACAGTTTTTGAACAAATCCTGGGTTATCTGGTCGCTGCTTAAAGCGCGAACATGCATGACCACGCGCGCGCTTTCAGGCGCCAGAGGTACATTCTTATTTCCACGCGCGTCCAACCATTCCATGATCTGCGTCCCCAGCCCCTGGCCGAGGTAATCCGGGTGAACCCGGCCAAAACCAAACTGCCTGACGCGTGGTTCGGCTGCTCCCCAAAAGTCCGCGTAACCGACCAAAAGGCCGTCCTGGGTAAAGAACAACGCAACATCTGTCTCCAGATCATACCCAGGAAAGGTCAATTCGGCCCGCAGCTCCTCTACCGTGCAAAAATCGTGTCCAGAGATCCTGCGCTCAGCCAGGTTAAGCAGCTCGACGATTTTTTCGAGATACTCAAAAGAAAATTTTTCCTGCTTGAATAAAGTCTTTGTTACCATGATCGTCTCCTGAAATTTATTGTTATCCATTCCGATGCAATTTACCAGACCGCTTGGCATAAATCTCAGCCTGATGGAAGACCCATAAACCAGCCGGGATCAGGATCGCGCCCATGATCAGCACCGGCCAAATGAACGGCCATAATTCTCCGGTCGGCAGCCCCTCCAGCAGGGATTGCCGCACGCCTTCGAGCACATAGGTGGCCGGGCTGAAGCGCGCAAGTTCTTTCAACAACCCCGGCAGCACACTGACCGGGTAATACACCCCTGAAACCAGCAGCAGCACAGCGATGAAAACATGCGTCATTTGCGAGCCGCGTTCTGGAAATAACAGCGGCAGCACCGAGGCCATAATGCCGATCCCCACAAAGGAGAAGCTGCCAGAGATGAGCATCAATGCGCCGCCCGCCAGGTTGGCATTGCTGAGGTCGATCTCAAACACCAGCACCGTCACCAAAAGGATGATGCTGGTGAAGATGAGCGAATAGATCAAGGAAAAACCGGTCTGCCCGAGCATGTGGGTGATGCGCTGCACCGGCGCCATCAGCGTGTATTCGATCGTCCCTTCCCAGCGCTCGATGCTGATCAGGTCTGTGATCCAGTAGAAAATGACCGACAGAAAGCGCCACACCAGGGTGCCGATCAGTAAATACAGCACCATGTAGTGCGTGTCAATGTTCGCATTTGCACCGCCAATCTGCGCCATCCCCAGCCCAATAAAACTGACCGCCATGCTGTCAGCCGTTGAGTAAGTCAGCCAGACCAGCTCCCATGTCCAGTAGCGCTTGATCAGGTTGAAGTTGCGCTCCACAAAGGCATACGATGCGCGCATCTGATAAGCGATTGTTCCCATGCCTGCCTCCGTTAGTTTTCTCCAGCCTGCAGCGCTTCCCAATCGGAACGGAGAATACCCATGAAAAGCAGGTCATAGCGCTGTCCGGCTTTATGCAGCACACCGGGCAGCCTGCCTTCGGGTTTAAATCCGAAATCGAAAACACTCAACGAAACCCGCCGCAAGTTTAAATGCTCAAAGCTGTAACGCAGCACAATGCGCATTGCGTCTGTCCCATACCCTTTACCCCACAGATCACGCTCACCGATACCAATTCCCACCCAGGTGTTTCCGACCACCCAGTTGAAACCGGAAAGATCGACCATACCGATTTTTCTGCTGTCATCCAGCCGCTGGATAATGAAAAAATGCATCGAAGAAATTTCTTTTTCGAAAAATTCCTTCACCTGTTGAGGGCTGTAACGACTAGCAACATCCGCGCTTAATAGCCTTTGGAATTCACTATCCCGGTCCCAATCTGTGAGCATTTTCACATCCTCATCAAGGTCGGTCGGGATCAGCCTGACCAGTTTGCCTTCGAATATTTCCTTTTTCATTATTTCACTCCTCAGTGTTTCGCTGGTTCCATTGTTGTGCGCTGATCCCCAGGATCAGACGGTCCCAGAAGCGCCCCTGCCAGTAAATCATCTGGCGCTGGCGGACTTCAATCTGCATGCCGGCATCAATCCCGGTTATCGCGGCCAGATGGGCGGCTACTGGTCCCTGATCGAGGAAGACGCCGGCAATTTCGGCGCCACGCTGCATCAGGTCGATGCCGGCATCGATACCGGCGGGACGCTTTATGAAGTCCGCACCCTGCCCGACCGCGGCGATTTCATCGCCACCTATCCGCTGCTTCTGACCGTCACCGCAATCGATATCACGCTGCGCGCCGTCCAGGATGCGATCGAAGGTCGCCTTGAGCCTTTCGAGCCGCAAGGACCCTCTGCGCTACGCTATCCGCCGCCGATCTGGACCTGGCTGGCCAATGGTCTGCGCCGTCGCATCTGGTAAATCGCGGGCACGTCGCTTTTTGCTCTGTGCGACGTCGTCGCAAGCGCAGTCCGTCGCTTTTGCGCTGTGCATTGTGTCGGAAAAGGGGAGAACGAGGACATGGCCGACAGGATCATTGTCTACTGGCGCGACATACCCGCCCAGATCATCATCAAACAGGGCAGGAAGAGCGCCA
>FWWM01009942.1_pt1 | contig 17226 bp, 13 predicted proteins | sample 2228351 | NCBI WGS metagenome assembly FWWM01 (sample SAMEA103939774, study PRJEB20133) | metagenome | reverse complement strand
CTCTCGTTCGAAGTCCAGAACGGCGGGACGGCCGGCAATCCGACCGGGCTGCGGGTCGATGCGTTCGTGGTCGCGGGCGAGACCGGCCTGCAGGAGTTCCTGCGCGGCGATGCCAACGCGGATGAAAAGAAGAAAGTCACCCAAAATCGTATGAGTATCCATGAACGATTGACGCAACTGAACCAAAAGCTCGCGACGCTGGAAAAAAGTGGACAAGTGTACCGCTATAATATTGCCAAAGCTCGGGTTTATTCGGATTTGGCTCTTTCCTTGGAACAGGTAAAGCGGTAATTAGGCTTTTTTTGTGAAAGCGGCGATAATCACGATAAGAGAGCCGTTGATTTTCCCTTCGATGTATTTGGCTTGATCCGTGAGATGGATATTTTTCACGACGGTTCCGCGTTTCGCCGTAAATCCTCCCCCTTTAACCTCTAAATCTTTGATGAGGGTTACTGTATCTCCCTCATTGAGGCGAGTGCCGTTACTGTCACGGTGGATTATCCCTTCTTCATCAGATACGATGAGCATGTGGGCATCTGCCCAGGCCTTGAGGTCGTCTTCAAGATAGAGCATATCGAGTTGGTCTTGATCACCGAGGGCATGCAAAAGCCGATAAGCCATCACCTGGACGGCGGGAGTTTGACTCCACATGCTATCGCTCAAACAGCGCCAGTGATCGGGGTTAAGGCTCTGAGGTGCGTTGATTTGATCGGTGCATGTACCGCAAAGATAGATGGATTGTTCCGCACTTCCATCGCTGGGAGCGACAGGATAAACGCTAAGATTTTCATCTGCTCCGCATAATTCACAGCAGTTATTACTTCGTTCTTTCAGGGTTTTCTCTACGCTCATAAGGCTCCTTTGGGAGATGGAATGGGCGTATTATTGCACAGAAGGGTTAAAACTTACGATTGGGGGGTATCGATGGATTCACTCGGAGTGACATGGTATTTTAAGATCCCCACCAGTAGCAGCACGGAGGTAAAAAAGAAGATATAGGTTCCATGTCCCGCAAAACACAGATCGACCCCTTCATAGAGAATCGTCTTCCACTCCATGTACCCGACTGCGGCAGCGGCGGCCGAAACGGCGCAGGCAACACCGATCGGCATTGAGATAGGACGGTTTTTCACCATTTTATAGACGGGATAGACGTAAAGGAGAAGTAGGACAACGGCCAGTTCCTGAAAACCGTTATACGAAAATCTGACAGCATCGAACCACGGTAAAAAGATGCTGATGATGGCGATAACAGTGGAAATGGAGATAAGTTTTCCGCCGAGGCTGAGTGTGTTCCAATGGTAGTTCATGGGTGTCCCTTATAAAAGCTTACAAAAGATTAAGCATTTAGCATACCATAGTATAGAGAAGAGGGTTGATTGTATCCATAACGACTAAACTTTCTGTATAATAGACGAGATAGTAGAATTGCCACACTCACATTTTGTTCCATTTATAGACGAAGAACGGAGTTGTCATCCCCATGAGTTATACGATACTCGATGCGTACGGCCCTATTGATTATGATGAGATGTACGCTCCAGATGGAGAGGTTCGTGCGCATTGGAAAACATTGATTCAGGCAATTGAATCGATGGGTTCTGATCAGCTTATGGCTAAACAAAAAGAGATTGATTGGCGGTTAGAAGATAATGGAGTCACTTATAATGTTTATGATGACCCAAGCGGTACTAATCGTCCATGGAAACTTGATCCGATACCGATGGTCATTGCTCAAGAAGATTGGGCGCAGATCGCTCTAGGGGTTCAGCAAAGAGCAAAGCTGCTTAATCTGATTTTTAAAGATATTTATGGAGAGCAGAAACTGTTAAAAGAGCAGATCATACCACCTGAGGTGATTTACGCTCATGACGGATTTATGCGTGAAGCTCACCATTTGTATCAAGCGGTTGATTTTCCTTTAATAATGTACGCATTGGATTTGGCTCGGGGTCCTGATGGGAAGATGTGGGTAATCCATGATCGCACTCAATCCCCTTCAGGACTGGGATATACAATTGAAAATCGTTTGACGATGAACAGTTCCATGGTTGGATTGTATTCTGATATTTCGATTCGCCGTCTTTATGGCTTTATTGAAAATTTCAAATCGACTCTCTCACGCTTCTCAATGGAGAAGAGTGAGCCGCTAAACGTTTTGTTAACTCCCGGCCCTTATAATGAGACCTATTTTGAACATGCTTATCTCAGCTCATTTTTAGGTTTGACACTTGTGCAGGGGCAAGATCTTTTGGCGCGAGGCGGAGCGGTATGGCTCAAAAGCCTTAAAGGGCTCCGTCGAGTCGATACGACGATACGGCGTGTGGATGAGCAATATTGTGATCCGCTAGAGCTGAAGGCCGATTCAAAACTCGGAGTTTCAGGTCTTTTGCATGCTGTTCGAAAAGCGGGGGTGCATCTAGTCAATCCTCTGGGAAGCGGTATTTTGGAAAATCTCGGTCTTCACCCTTTTATGCCTCAGCTAGCCCGTTTTTTTTTAAATGAAGATCTCATTTTGCCCCAAATTGCGACATGGTGGTGCGGTCAGGACAATGAACGTGATTTTGTTCTGGATAATATGAAGCACCTGATTGTAAAGACGATTGATCAAAGCGAGGGTGATCCTATCTATATAGGGAAAAACCTTTCCGATGAGCAGATTGATCGATTGAGGCAAGACATAATGGATCATCCTTACCGTTATGTTGCACAAGAAGAGATCCATTTTGCTACTGCTCCCACATTTACAGAGGGAAAATTACAGCCGCGTAAAGTGGTTTTACGCTCTTTTGCCATTGCCAAAGATGGTGAGTATCAGGTGATGCCAGGTGGTCTGGTGAGAGTTGGAACCGACAATGATTCGCTCGTCGTATCGGGGCAAAACGGAGGAAGCAGTAAAGATCTTTGGATTTTGGGCGAAGGGGAAGAGACGATCCCTCCCAATGTATTCCGTCCCAGATCGATGTTTGAGAACTCACTTGAAAACATTCCGAGTCTCCGCGCAGAAAACCTTTTTTGGCTGGGACGCTATCTTATGCGTTCCATCAGCAGTGCGAGGATGATCCGCACGACGTTAAAAAGTTTAGCCAATGCGACCCGCTATGATCGTCAGGGAAATTCACAGGTTCAGGATATTTTGTGTAAAGCGCTCACCCATATGAGTATGACCTATCCTGGATTTGTAGGGGAGAACCCTATAATAGATCCTCTTGGAGAAATATGGTCGGTGATTGCGGACGGGAATCGGATCGGATCACTGTCTCAAGTGATGAATATGCTCTCAAATGCCAATACAAGCACCAAAAATGTATTGACGCTTGAATCATGGCGTATTTTTGACCGTCTGATGCGTGATTGGAAACAGTTTTGTTCACAGCCTAAACCGACGAGCCGAATTATGATTTTTGGGCTGGATAATCTTTTGGTGCAGTTGATGGCGTATCAGGCATTGATCCAAGACAGCTTATTTGAGGAACAAGGACTCATCCTCTATACTATCGGAGGGGGAATCGAACGTTCTCAGCTTCTGATTTCTAAAGCCCGTGCTATGTTGACACAGGTCTATGAGCCGATGAGCGAGTATGAAATTTTAGAAACACTGTTAAGCAGCGGGGAAAGTTTGAATGCCTACCGAGCACACTATCGAACATCGATTGAACTTCCTTCTGTCACAGAGTTTTTATTGCTGGAGCGGAAGTTTCCTAAATCATTAATCAGTGAGATTGACCGTTTGCTTAAAGAGCTTCCTAGACTTCCAAAATATAAACATCATATTTATTTGAGTCAATACGAAGAGCCGCTGTTTGAAGCCTTTTCACTTCTAAGGCTTAGCCGTGTTGAAAATTTATGCTTTCGTCCTGCTAATATTTTCGTCCGTGAAATACTTGATACACTTTTATCAGAAGTAGCTGAGCGTCTTATCATGGCATCCGATGAACTCTCCAAATCCTACTTTGCGCATAATGATGAATAGCCATGTTGTATGACATTTATCACAGTACCGAGTTTACATATCGGCAATGGGTCAATTCGAGTCACAATTTGATTCGTCTTCAGCCACGTAATACCCCTTTTCAGACCTTGGTTGATTTTTCTCTCGAAACGACTCCGTTTGTGAATAATATAGATGAGTATGAAGATTATTTTGGAAATCATTTGACGCATATACATATCCGAGAACCGCACAGTCAGCTCAAAGTGATTGCCCGTTCGTGTGTCGCACTGGATCTGGATGCGATTGCTCAGCATCTTGCCTTTATACAAGAAGTGAAGAAAATAACCTATGGCCGGCTTTTACGGGACATGACAATACGCTCATACGAGAATGCCTTCGCAAAACAGTTTGTCTTGCCAAGTCCACTATTGCCAAAAGGTTCACTAAGATTGGTTGATTATGCACGGCAATCCTTCAGAGAAGAGCGATCGGTTTATGAGAGTCTTGAAGAGTTTATGGGACGGATATTCAATGAATTTACGTTCCACCCTGGATTTAGCGATCTTAGCACACCGGTAGACGAGGTATTTGAGGCAAAAGCCGGAGTATGTCAGGATTTTTCCCATATGGCGATTAGCGCATTGCGCTCTTTAGGGCTCGCGGTACGTTATGTAAGCGGATATATCGAAACGCTTCCATCTAAAGGGGAAGAGAAGTTATTTGGTTCAGATGCATCGCATGCTTGGTTTTCGGTTTATTTTCCCGAATACGGATGGTTTGATTTTGATCCGACCAATAATAAAACGTTGAGTACACAGCATATTGTTTTGGGATATGGACGTGACTACTCTGATATCGCGCCTATGCAGGGAGTGATCTTGGGAAGTGGCAATAGTGATCTAAATGTAATGGTAAATGTGTTACGCCAAGAAACAAAAAACGATACTTAAATAAGTAAAAGAAATGGATAGAAAATATTTTCAATCTTTTGGCGAAAACCTCTTGACATCTTTGATGAATTCCCCTATAATTCCCGTCCACAAACGCTGATAGGCCTTGAGTTAAGGTTTAGAGTTTGAGTTTGCGATCATTGAAAACTAAGCAGGTTAACGAGTTGAGACGGACGTTTCGACGACGTTGACTATGTCAACAAACAATACAACAACCGTCTATTTACTTTGGCTGGAAACAGTTACCAAAAGTAAAATAGATACACAATTTATGAAGCCAATGATTTTTCAATCTTGGGTCATAGGATTGGACAAACCAATTATGGAGAGTTTGATCCTGGCTCAGAGTGAACGCTGGCGGCGTGCCTAACACATGCAAGTCGAACGATGAAGAGCAGCTTGCTGCTCGGATTAGTGGCGCACGGGTGAGTAACGCATAGGTAATGTGCCCCTTAGTCTGGGATAGCCACTGGAAACGGTGATTAATACTAGATACTCCTTCTTATCACAAGGTAAGTCGGGAAAGTTTTTCGCTAAGGGATCAGCCTATGTTCCATCAGGTAGTTGGTGAGGTAACGGCTCACCAAGCCTATGACGGATATCTGGTTTGAGAGGATGATCAGACACACTGGAACTGAGACACGGTCCAGACTCCTACGGGAGGCAGCAGTGAGGAATATTGCACAATGGAGGAAACTCTGATGCAGCAACGCCGCGTGGAGGATGACGCATTTCGGTGTGTAAACTCCTTTTAAGAGGGAAGATAATGACGGTACCTCTTGAATAAGCACCGGCTAACTCCGTGCCAGCAGCCGCGGTAATACGGAGGGTGCAAGCGTTACTCGGAATCACTGGGCGTAAAGGGTGCGTAGGCTGGCTTTTAAGTCAGGTGTGAAATCCAATGGCTCAACCATTGAACTGCACTTGAAACTGAGAGCCTAGAGTTCAGAAGGGGCAGATGGAATTAGTGGTGTAGGGGTAAAATCCGTAGATATCACTAGGAATATCAAAAGCGAAGGCGATCTGCTGGGATGATACTGACGCTGAGGCACGAAAGCGTGGGGAGCAAACAGGATTAGATACCCTGGTAGTCCACGCCCTAAACGATGAATGCTAGTCGTCGGGGAGCTCGTCTCTTCGGTGATGCACTTAACAGATTAAGCATTCCGCCTGGGGAGTACGGTCGCAAGATTAAAACTCAAAGGAATAGACGGGGACCCGCACAAGTGGTGGAGCATGTGGTTTAATTCGAAGATACACGAAGAACCTTACCTGGCCTTGACATGGTAGGAACCCTGTAGAGATACGGGGGTGCTAGCTTGCTAGAGCCTACACACAGGTGCTGCACGGCTGTCGTCAGCTCGTGTCGTGAGATGTTGGGTTAAGTCCCGCAACGAGCGCAACCCTCGTCGTTAGTTGCTAACAGTTCGGCTGAGCACTCTAACGAGACTGCCTTCGTAAGGAGGAGGAAGGTGAGGACGACGTCAAGTCATCATGGCCCTTACGGCCAGGGCTACACACGTGCTACAATGGGGCGTACAGAGAGTTGCAATACCGCGAGGTGGAGCCAATCTCTTAAAGCGTCTCTCAGTTCGGATTGTTCTCTGCAACTCGAGAACATGAAGCTGGAATCACTAGTAATCGTAGATCAGCTATGCTACGGTGAATACGTTCCCGGGTCTTGTACTCACCGCCCGTCACACCATGGGAGTTGATTTCACCCGAAATCGGGATGCCAAACTGGCTACCGCTTACGGTGGAATTAGCGACTGGGGTGAAGTCGTAACAAGGTAACCGTAGGAGAACCTGCGGTTGGATCACCTCCTTTCTAAGAGTAACGACGGATCATTCGTTTGATCGCGTCATCTTAAAATCTCACAGAAACGTATTGTCTTGACAAATTAACCTGCTTAGTTTTCAGTGATCCGTGTTATTTAATTTAACAATTGGGTTTGTAGCTCAGCTGGTTAGAGCACACCCCTGATAAGGGTGAGGTCGATGGTTCGAGTCCATTCAAACCCACCATAAGTATCACTATGGGGAATTAGCTCAGCTGGGAGAGCGCCTGCCTTGCACGCAGGAGGTCAGCGGTTCGATCCCGCTATTCTCCACCATGAGTGTAAGAAGATCAGCGAAGTCTGATTCAAGTACTTTAGATAAGAGTATTTGAATTAGACTTTTACGTCTAACGTTATTTGAATTATTATTGTTAAGTTGTCAACTAAATATAGAGTAATCTATATTACGTAACTACAAACATTTCACTGTCTTATTATTCTTAATAAGGCGGTGAGCGCGAATTAGAAAAAGATATTAAGGGCCATAGGTGGATGCCTTGGCTGGTAGAGGCGATGAAGGACGTACTAGGCTGCGATAAGCCTCGGGGAGCTGCCAAGAAGCTTTGATCCGGGGATTTCCGAATGGGGCAACCCACTGTATCGAGAGGTACAGTACCCTGCGGGGGGCGAACCTAGGGAAGTGAAACATCTCAGTACCTAGAGGAAAATAAATCAAACGAGATTCCCAAAGTAGCGGCGAGCGAAATGGGATATAGGACAAACCGATGGCTTGCCATCGGGGTTGCGGACTGCATACGGCATTGTTAGTCGATAGAAGAACCATCTGGAAAGTTGGGCCATAGAGGGTGATAGCCCCGTAATCGAAATTGACGAGCAGCTAGCAGGATCCAGAGTAGGTCGGGACACGTGTTATCTTGACTGAAGCCGGGGGGACCACCCTCCAATCCTAAATACTACTACCAGACCGATAGCGAACCAGTACCGTAAGGGAAAGGTGAAAAGAACTGCGGTGAGCAGAGTGAAATAGAACCTGAAACCTATGGCTTACAATCATTCGGAGCCCCATTCTTTATGAGGGGTGACGGACTGCCTTTTGCATAATGAGCCTGCGAGTTGTGGTGTCTGGCAAGGTTAAGCAAACGCGAAGCCGTAGCGAAAGCGAGTCTTAATAGGGCGAATTAGTCAGATGCTGCAGACCCGAAACTAAGTGATCTATCCATGAGCAGGTTGAAGCTGGTGTAAGAGCCAGTGGAGGACCGAACCGATGGGCGTTGAAAAGCCCCCGGATGACTTGTGGATAGGGGTGAAAGGCCAATCAAACTTAGTGATAGCTGGTTCTCTCCGAAATATATTTAGGTATAGCCTCGAGTCGTAACATGAAGGGGTAGAGCACTGACAGGGCTAGGGCTGCTTACCGCGGTACCAAACCCTTTCAAACTCCGAATACTTCATGCGTAATCTCGGGAGTCAGGCGGTGGGTGATAAAATCAATCGTCAAGAGGGGAACAACCCAGACTAACAGCTAAGGTCCCAAAGTTACATCTGAGTGGAAAAAGATGTGGAGTTGCTGAGACAATCAGGAAGTTGGCTTAGAAGCAGCCATCCTTTAAAGAAAGCGTAACAGCTCACTGATCTAGCGATTCTGCGCTGAAAATATAACGGGGCTAAGATGTACACCGAAGCTTTAGATTCTCTTTTAGAGAGTGGTAGGAGAGCGTTCCAAACAGCGTTGAAGGTATACCGGTAAGGAGTGCTGGAGCGTTTGGAAGTGAGCATGCAGGCATGAGTAGCGATAAAAGCAGTGAGAATCTGCTTCGCCGTAAACCCAAGGTTTCCTACGCGATGCTCGTCATCGTAGGGTTAGTCGGGACCTAAGTCGAGTCCGAAAGGGGTAGACGATGGCAAGTTGGTTAATATTCCAACACCGACATATGTTCGTTTGAGTGATGGGGGGACGCATAGGGCTAATCGAGCTCACTGATGGAATAGTGGGTCGAAGGGCGTAGGAGGTAACACAGGCAAATCCGTGTTGCAATACTCCGAGACCTGACAGGCCGAGCAAGATCTTCGGATTGCGCTTGGAATCGATGATGCCGTCGTGCCGAGAAAAGCCTCTAAGCGAGAACATATGTCGCCCGTACCGTAAACCGACACAGGTGGGTGAGATGAGTATTCTAAGGCGCGTGGAAGAACCCTGGTTAAGGAACTCTGCAAACTAGCACCGTATCTTCGGTATAAGGTGTGCCCAAAGTAGGTGAAGGAGCTTGCCTCTGGAGCCCAACCGGGTCGCAGCAAAGAGTCCCTCCCGACTGTTTACCAAAAACACAGCACTCTGCTAACTCGTAAGAGGATGTATAGGGTGTGACGCCTGCCCGGTGCTCGAATGTTAAAAGGATGTGTTAGCGCAAGCGAAGCATTGAATTGAAGCACGAGTAAACGGCGGCCGTAACTATAACGGTCCTAAGGTAGCGAAATTCCTTGTCGGTTAAATACCGACCTGCATGAATGGCGTAACGAGATGGGAGCTGTCTCAACCAGGGATCCAGTGAAATTGTAGTGGAGGTGAAAATTCCTCCTACCCGCGGAAAGACGGAAAGACCCCGTGCACCTTTACTATAGCTTGACATTGCTATTGGGATACTCATGTGCAGGATAGGTGGGAGCTGTTGATACTGTGACGCTAGTTGCAGTGGAGGCATCCTTGAGATACCACCCTTGAGTATTCTGATAGCTAACTCGCATCAGTTATCCTGATGGAGGACACTGTCTGGTGGGTAGTTTGACTGGGGCGGTCGCCTCCTAAAAAGTAACGGAGGCTTACAAAGTTCGGCTCAGAAGGGTTGGAAATCCTTCGTAGAGTATAATGGCATAAGCCGGACTGACTGTGAGACAGACAAGTCGAGCAGAGTCGAAAGACGGTCATAGTGATCCGGTGGTTCTGTGTGGAAGGGCCATCGCTCAAAGGATAAAAGGTACGCCGGGGATAACAGGCTGATCTCCCCCAAGAGCTCACATCGACGGGGAGGTTTGGCACCTCGATGTCGGCTCATCGCATCCTGGGGCTGGAGCAGGTCCCAAGGGTATGGCTGTTCGCCATTTAAAGCGGTACGCGAGCTGGGTTCAGAACGTCGTGAGACAGTTCGGTCCCTATCTTCCGTGGGCGTAGGAGAGTTGAGGAGAGCTGACCCTAGTACGAGAGGACCGGGTTGGACGTGCCACTGGTGTACCAGTTGTTCTGCCAAGAGCATCGCTGGGTAGCTACGCACGGATGTGATAACCGCTGAAAGCATCTAAGCGGGAAGCCAACTCCAAGATGAACTCTCCCTGAAGTTCCCTTGAAGACTACAAGGTTAATAGGCCGGATGTGTAAGAGCAGTAATGCTTTCAGCTGACCGGTACTAATAGAACGTTCGTCTTTTTTAATGCGATTCGCGTTTGCACCGCCTTATTAAGCATACTAAGCACAGTGAAATGTAAAACAGTTACGACCGACAACTTAACCAATAATACACAACTCTGACACCCAGAGTGAAGTACATTACGATAATGTCTTTCACTCTGCGTGTTCAGGTGGCTATAGAGAGGGGGAAACGCCCGGCCCCATTCCGAACCCGGAAGCTAAGACCCTCTTCGCTCATAATACTGACCCTTTCAGGGTTGGAAACGTAGGTCGCCGCCTAGCCGCAGGTTTCTCACTGCTCTACTTCCTCTTTTAATTTGTTAAATTCTTTTCTTATTTAATTCTAATTATTACTATTAAATGCTTTTAATGCTGTTTTACTTCCAATCGGCAGTATAAAACGTTTTTTTTCTCTTTCTATTGTTAAAAAAGCAATTTCAAGTTCTTTTAGCTTTGAAAGATAATTATTAAATTCATTGGTCGTTTTTATCGAATTTCCGTTAATTTCTACTATGAGATCGTTAGGCGACAGACCAACGATTTTCGCAATACTATGGGTAGTGATTACCTCAAGCTGATTATTTTTTTCTTTCAGGATGATCCCTAATTTTTCACTGTTGTCATTGGTTCCTATATTACTACTCTCCCTTATCTCTTGCGGGATTGTGTCTAGACTGAAGGTTAGATTAATGATCTCTTTGTTTCTATTAACGGTTATATCTAATATTTCTTTCGGTTTAGATTGTTCTAAAGCGCGATACATCTCTCCTCCATCTTTAAATTCATTATTAGAAAGTTTGATGATCAGATCGCCGGGTTTTAGTCCCCCTTTTTCAGCTGGACTGGCTTGTTTTACACGTGTGACTAAAATAGCGTTTTGATATCCCATTTTCCGAGCATATCGCTCGCTTATAAGCAATTCTGCACCCAAATACCCTCGAATAATTTTTTTATCTTCGATGAGCTTGTCCGCTATACGGTGAACATCGTATATTGGCAGTGCAAACCCAATATTGGTGTAGTTTCCCTGTTTGGAAAAGTAAGTAGAGTTCATCCCGATCAGATACCCATACTCATCAAATAGGGGACCGCCAGAATTACCTGGATTGATGGCTGCATCGCTTTGGATAAATCTGAGGTAAGGGTAATTGGGCAAAAATCGCTCTACTGCACTGACAATTCCATAGGTGACACTGTGGCCTAGTGAATAGGGAGAACCGATTGCAAATACTTTTTCTCCGGCTTCGACGCTTCCGTTGATCTCTTCGTTGAGTAAGGGGGCGTTAAAGTTATTTGCTTCGAGCACTGCAACATCGGTTTTTTCATCTTTTCCGATGAGAGTGGCCTCATACTCTTTATTGTTTTGATCGATGACCACTATTTTTTTTGCATTGCCGATGACGTGAGCATTAGTAACAATATGGTGGTTTAGATCAAGCACAAATCCTGATCCGCTAGAATCGATCGAGATAAGTTCATTCTCTTCATTGACTGGTTCGCTTCGTTGGACTTTGATTTTTACGACGGAGGGGAGAATTCGTTGTATGGCCTGTGGAAGGGTTTCCGCTTTCGGAGAGACGGTACACAAGGCATATGAGAGTATTAGACTTAGACGTGAAAAATTAGCAGAATAAGAAGACATAGATGGAACATCCCATGATGGAGGTGAGAGTTAAGGAGGCAAATATCCATTTTCCCATCTTTTTGTGTTTGGACGGATTTTCGAGTATTCCATTACGATAACTTCGGTAAGTCGAAATAAGAAGATGAAGCCATCCACCGATGGAGAGAAGCGCTACAAGAATATGGATTGAAAGAAAAATGACGAGGAAATCATACGACCATTTACTGTAAGGAGCATACTGAGCGAAGCCGCCGGTGATGCGAACTCCGGTTTCAAAGATGACAACCATCAGCAAGGTAATGGCAAGAATTGCAAACTGACTTTGATAATGAAGACGATAATTTCCGCGAATGGCTTGATAAATAGATAATCCTAATAAAAAAGGGAGCAGGGCAAAATAGAGGGTTACGATGTCCATATAAACCAGTGCTTTGGTTCCTAAAAATCCTGGTTCAAATAACATAACTACCTCTTACTTATTTTTGGTGACATTATAGCAATCTTGTGACGATTATAGGGAAAAAAAGAGGAGAAAGGAGGGAGAGTTTTTGTCGGCTTAGCCGACAAAACGATTAACGCTCTTCGAAAGAAGAACCAGCGATCACTTTACGTGATACGGTGTATGGGATCAACGCAGCTGCGCGTGATTGTTTGATCGCGATGGTCACCATGTCTTGATGACGTTTACAGTTACCTGTAAGACGGCGTGGCATGATTTTGAAACGCTCAGAGAGTGAATATTTCAAAGAAGCTACATCTTTGTAGTCAATGAAATCAACTTTTGCTTCGCAGTATTTGCAATAACGTTTTTTATATTTTCTTTTTTCTGACATGGTATATCCTTGTGCTTTCGTTAAAACGGAATTTCGTCTTCGTTAATATCAATCTCTGGGAGATTGTTTTCCGGCATTTTGACCGGAGATGGTTTGCTATACGCCGGTGCTTGGTTATAGCTACTTGCAGCAGGGGCATCATAGCCTCCGCCATAGCTGTTACCTGTATCATTGTCATCGCTGTAACCACCCTGAGAATCACCGCCGCGAGAGTCCAACATTTGCATAGTCTCTACGATGACGGAGTGTTTAGAGCGCTTTTGACCGCTTTGTTGGTCTACCCATTGTTCAAACTGAAGTCGTCCTTCGACAAGGATTTTTGATCCTTTACGAAGGTATTGATTGGCAACTTCTCCTGAACGTCCGAAAAAAGTGATGTCGACAAAACATGTCTCCTCTTTTTTCTCACCGTTCATGGTGAATTTACGACTGGTAGCAATGGCCGTTTTAGCGATTGCTGATCCGTTTTGTGAATATCGAAGCTCGATATCGCGTGTCAAGTTTCCAACCAAGATGACTTTGTTATACATAGGGTTTCCTTAAAGGGCTTAAGAAGCAGCTTCTTCTTTTTTCTCAGCAACAGCAGGTTTTTTGGTTTTTTCAACCATATCGTTCCATGCTTTGATCTCGCGTTTGCTATCGTATTTCATGGTTACGAAACGCAATAGTTCCTCGTTGATACGGAAACGACGCTCAATTTCACTAATTGCAGAAGGTGCAATTTTATAATACATAACGTAGAAATAACCGCGAGCGTTTTTTTCGATCGGGTAAGCCAATTTTTTCATTCCCATTGCGTCACGAGCGATAATTTCACCACCGTTTGATGTGATAACTTCTTCGATCCCTGCAAGGGTGTTTTTAATCTCTTCTTCTGTAAGAGTAGGTTTTACGATTACTAAGTTTTCGTAATGTCTCATAGCGTATGTCTCCTTATGGTGTTCGCCCCTTATGGTTGTTACAGCACGACAGTCGTGTTGCAAAGAGCAAGGAACGCGCGGATTATACTGAAATTATGCTTAATATTAGTTTTGATTAAAGGAGACTCTGCAGTTTTAAAAGGGCAGACATAAGCAAAGCTTCTTGATCCGGACTCCCAGATGATTTCATTTTAAGTTCGGTCTCGAGGAGTAGATTTAACCCTTTTTTGTAGCTTTCCGGTGAGATCTTAATGGAGAGTGAAGCGCGCTCTTTTTCGATAAAGCTGGGGAGTTTATACCCCAAAACGAGAGCAGAATCGGCAACACCATGAAGCTTGATAGCGGTGTTGAAGAGATAAAGCTGGGTTAAAAAACCGCTGATAGCGGTGAGGAGTCGAATCTCGTCTTCTCCGGAGGAGAGGAGATGGTTTAAGGATGGAAGAAACTCTTTTTTTTCGATAACACTGGAAATAAAATGATCGATTTTGATGTCGCTGAGGCCGAATACGTGTTCATCGATCTCTTTGATCGTGATGGGCTTGTTTAAAATGGCCAATTTCGAAAGTTCGTTGCACGAAAGAGCCAAATCATTGTTTTGGGCATTGAGCAGATGAAGTGCTGCTTGAGGGTCAAGCTGGACTTGAAGGTGCTGGGCCTCTTGCATTAATATCGCTTTGGCTTCATTTGCAAAGGGGTGATAAAAGCGTACCGATCCCGCATGAGAGCCTTTGAAGGCAGTATCGGCACCTTTGACATCTTCTCCGTAATAACAGTAGATGAAGGTATTGTCTTCATTTTTACCGACGAGTTCGATCAGCGTGTCGAGTTCGGCTTTGGGGAGTTTTTTCTCGTGTTTGATGATCAGCAGATTTTGATCGCCGAAGAGTGAGCCTTGGGACAGATGTGCTTTGGCGGTGTTAAAATCATATTCATCATGATAGAGGCTGAGGGCTGAGACTCCCTCAATCTGCGACAATCTATGGGCATAGCGGTCGATAAAAAAGTGACTTTCTCCAAACAATGCCATTGCCCGAGGAGCGGTGTTATTTTGGAGATGACGGTCAAGTTCTTGTCGATTCATATCATTTCTCCATAAGTTTGTAGGGTGTAATCTTGTTTCATCTTTATGTCTCTTGTAATTTTTTTACCGCTGTGATATAATTACCTTCTAATTCGCCTTTGGGCACACCCACTTGTTTCAAGTGGGGCTAATCAGACTTTTTGACTTTTCTAGAATTGATTCGAAATCTTTTGTGTTGATCACGCCTGTTTTGTTCATCAATCTTCGGATACTAAAAACTTTCATTTGCAGTATCAGTGCTGTATTTTGTACCAATCCATTGGTATGATTAGTGTATTCGAATGAGTGAAAATAATCACCGTCTTTTATAGTGCTTGTTAAGGGGATTCCTAAAAAAAGTTCGCTTGTAAGTTTTCGCAATATAATAACGGGTCGTGCAAAATTTTCCCCTTTACCATTTTGTTCAAATCCTATATTTTCACCAAGTTTAGCCTAAAAAATATCTCTCGGTTTTATACCGATCTTTCGGTTATTAAGATCAGTGTCTTTTTTGATTTTGTTCCATTCATCGAAATTTTTCATAATGGGACTACCTTAATGATTTTTGCTCTTTTTTTACCACTGGCTTGCGGAATTTCAACAAATTTTACTGAACTTCCTGTTAAAACATCTTTGCAAAAACCTATATGTAAAGGTAGTGTAAAATAATAGTCAACTTCATTTGAAGTTATAAATCCATTTTTACCTTGTTCATTATCATGCAAAATTATTTTCACTACAAACATATTTTAGTAACTTTTATTATCTTCATTCTCTTCCTTCTCTATCCGACTCACAAACGAAGCGGTGATTTTCGCGGTGGCGAGGTTGGCGGTTTCGATTTTAACGATGATGTCATCGAAGAGCGCCAAACCAAACGAAGAGGTGACTTCGACCATCGCTCCGATGATCACGTCATGAATTTCGGCACTTAGGCGATCTTCAGTGCGCATAACGCGGGCTTTGAACTCTTGACCAATAACGCTCTCAGCCCAGCGGGCAAATTTACGTTCATGGAAACGTATTTCAATGTCGCTGGCTTCCCGCTCTTTTTCGCTGATTGATGTACAGAGCGATTCGATGTTGCGTAAAACGTAGGAGCCTTCTTCTGTGTCATGAGCCTGAATGGCTTTGAGCAGGCGGTGAACGATCAGATCGCTATAGCGTCGGATAGGGGAGGTAAAATGGGTGTAGTGGTCAAATCCCAAACCGAAATGCCCTGAGTTATAGGGTGCATAGCGAGCTTGCATCTGAGCGCGGATAATCAGGGTGTCAACTTCACTAACTAATCCCCGTTTTTCCGCTTCGGCTTGAATCGCTGTAATGGTCTCTTTCACACTGCCTTGCGATTCGATAAATATCCCAATGCTGGCCAGTTCGGTATATAAATTTTGCAATTTAAGTGGTCTTGGAGGTTCGTGGATACGGAATACCCCTCGCTCGAACATCGATGCAGCCGCTTTGTTCGCAAGCAGCATACAGTCTTCGATCAGGGCATGGGATGGTGTTTCGACGGCAAATTCGGTCGAGAGGATATTTTGATTTTCATCCAAGGTCATTTCGAGTTCGGAGGAGCGGAAGTTGTACCCTTTTTTCATTCGTTCTTCTCGGAGTTTTTCGGTGAGAAGGTTGAGGGCCGGGATGTAGGCGAGTACCAGTGCTTCTTTGTCGGTTTGAGCCGTAAAGTTTCCTTCCAAAAAGGCGTCGATCTCTTCATACGTAAAGCGTCGATGCGAATGGATGATCGATTCATACAGTGAAAACGAGTCCATCTCATACGTCGTCGGATTGATCTTCATCTCAAAGGTATAAGCGAGCCGGTCGACAAGTCCCTGGAGGGAGCAGAGGGTTTCACTCAGCTCACGAGGCAGCATCGGAATCGAGCGGTGGGGAAGATAGATGGAAAAACTGCGGTAAATCGCTTCAGCATCAATTGCCCCGAACGGTTTGACGTATTCGCTGACATCGGCGATTGCGACATAGAGTGTCGAAGTCTCAGGGACATAACAGATCGCATCATCGTAGTCTTTGGCGGTTACGGGGTCGATCGTACAAAACGGCAGATGACGGAGGTCTTTACGGGAAGGATAAAGCGATGCATCGACCTCTTTTGGAAATTCGCGTGCCATTGCCAGAACATCATCTTCAAATGCGTCGTGTTTGTTGTACAGAGCGAGGACAATTTTCTCATCCACAGTCGGGTCGGAAAGATTTCCAAGATAAGCGGCGATGGTACCGGTCTGATTGTTGATCTGATACAGTGAGCCTTCGGCTGTTTCGGGGAGATCACTCAAGGCAAATCTCGCCGGATGGGAAGTTCGGATATCTTGCAGACTTAGATAGCCGTTTTTCATCGTGACAACGGCGACACTGTAGGTTTCGCTACGCCCTGCGATGACAATGACTTTTGCCTGCGGACCGCCTCTTTTTCCCAGCAGTCGCTGAGCGATGACCAGATCGCCGTTAGCGGCTCCTGCAAGGTTTGCATTATCGATGAAGTGGTCCCGAATACTCTCGCCTACGGTTTGCAGATACGCTCCCCCTTCTGAGGCCAAGGAGATAATACCGGCTCGGTACTGGGAAGCGAACTGATACTTACTGTTTTCAAAGGTCAAAAGTTTCATCTGATGCCACTCTGTGACGTATGGACGCTCATCGGTAGCAATATCTTGATCGTACAGACCATGAGTAAGGCGAATTAGGAGT
>FWWM01009941.1_pt1 | contig 17227 bp, 15 predicted proteins | sample 2228351 | NCBI WGS metagenome assembly FWWM01 (sample SAMEA103939774, study PRJEB20133) | metagenome | reverse complement strand
CAAGGATTCGAGGGAAATGCTTAAGAATTACAAAGACTTAAAATTTTGGCAAAGGTCTTATCAACTATGTTTAGATATTTACAAAATAACAAAAGGGAAATAAGCACTTGAATCCTTGAATCCTTTTTAGCAACTAAATTGGAGAAGAACCACATTTTAAAATTACTATTATTTATGGAAAATTTATAGAAGTAGCAAATCTTTAGGAGGAATTTAGAACAGAAAAATAATAAGGTCTACCTTCGTCCCGCGGTACAGTCGGCTCATTTACTTCTCAAATATCTCCTTGGGGACCTGAGGATATTTATGTTTGAGATACGATATAAAGTCGCCATATTTTCTAACCCCAGGATGTTCCTCGTATTCTCCGCAGCACGGTTGGGATTCTATGCATTTCCATTTCCCCTTTTCCTTCTTATAAAGCCCATTTATTGGCTCTAACTGACCTATACCGTCTGTCGAACGTGGTGAAGTCTCGATCCATGCCCAGCCATTCTTTTCCTTAAAATGGTCAACAACAAAAATAATATACTTACTTGCGGATACGGAATTGGATAGTATAGCCTTCCGTGATGGATGTACTTCAGGAAATATCTCAGATGCAACCGATGGAAACTGTTCTTTAAATTTCTTGTAGAGATATGCCTTAACATCAAGACATGCTTTAATGTCTTCACAAACGACATACCTAGGATTCACGATTCCCTTAACCGTCCATTTAGAATTTTCTTTGTAAAGTAAGGCGAGTGTACTGGCACAACACCAATTTTCAAGATCTGCTTCCACATATGCCCAGTCACCCATAACTTTCATATATTTAACATTAAATGTGATCCTATCAGGCTTAGATTTAACTTCTTCCCTCAAATACTCAAAACCAGCGGTATATTTATCAGGAAAATCAATGAAACCTTCATTTAATGCGTCCAATATCTCTGCGCACTCTAAACTGCTTTTTGACGGTGGATAGGGTTCCTCTGCGTAAAGAGAATCACCCTCAATTACTATTAAGCAAACGATAATAAATAGCAATTTAACAAATTTATTCATTATTATTCTTTTGTTCGTTTGTCATAATAAATTATACGATCCATTTCTATTTCAGGTAGATTTTTGAGTGTGTATATCTGATTCTCAGAAAAGGTGGTAGCATTAACACTATATAATTTTTAGGGGCGAATGTTAAGTTAAAATTCACTCCTATTTACTACTACAATATGTTCTGGAACATTGATCGTAGGCATTCGAGTAGCATGCTTCTGGACCACCATCACGTTCTAAAGCGCCCGGGCAATGTCTTCCGAGGCTATTAAAACAATCGTGGAAAGCTGACCGTTCTCTGCAATTGAGAGGTTCAATATACCCATCCCAATCACTCATTGGATGCCCCGGTCCTTCAATTTTAGGTTGAATTGTTGGCTTACCGAATTGTGCTCCCAAAACAGTGGCACTAATGCCTATTAACATTAACAAAACGACAGTTACCATAAAACCAATTAAATACTGAATCCCATTTTTTCCAATTTTTCCCATCGTTACCCTCCTTTAATTTGTTTTTAACTTAACTGTTATGAAGGTTATAGGACTTAACATTTGCGCCTTTATATTGAACCCCTGTTTTACCTACAACCCTTGTAGAGATCCATACAGAATCGAAGACTATCATTATATTCTTCCCTGACGCAGTCAGCCTTAATTTCTTCCAGACATTTCTTTATTTCTGAGGGATTTTCACGTAAATAACACCTTGGCGACAACACTTCTTCGCATGTCTTAAGAGCTTCAGCTGCTGTCTTTTCGCAAAAAAGCTTATGAATCTTACAAAAATCGCAAACTACCCTTTCTGCTTCCCATCTATATGTGGTTTCAAACCATGGAAATGTAGCAGCACAATTCTCCTCTGCCTCTTTGCAAATCACATCTGGACACAATTCAGCCGTAGGACATTTAGTTGTCTTGCTTCCTTTAATTTTGTTTACATCACCGGCATAGCCCCTGTATGAACCTCCAAAATGAACATCTCCATAATCCATGTTTTGCGAAAAGGGTTGTTCGAAAGTCTCTCTTTTACATGTCCTTCGGTCAACAAATGTGTATTTTCTCTTTTGTTCATGAACTCCTTTCCATTTCAATCCGCTAAAATAAAAGTCTTCTATATAGTATATATTAGTTTTCGTATCCATAGAAATATGTATATCAAACTTGAAATTATCATCAGAAAGTTTAGCTGTGTCCCTAAGTTCTTTGTGCGTCGAGCTACCAGGAGATACCTGAACCTCTCTTTTTGGTTTATTAGGTTCTACCCTTTTTAGACAGGTCGCATAATTATGGTGCTCTTCTATTTTCAACAGACCATCTGAAGAACCTGACACTTCCTGCCACAATATTTGAGCTTTTTTCCCTGTCTCTGTGTAGAAATCTACCTTAAGATAAATATGTTTATTTACTTTATTGGTGCTAACTTCGTGGCCCCACTTCCCTTCCTTCTTCTTGATATCTTCATATTGCAGTTTGTATTCGACTTCTACATAGCCTAACCAACATTGCTTTTCTTGTGCATTGCTATTAATTACAACTCCAAAGATATATATCGAAATAATAATTAATATTTTTCTGAGCAATAATTTTACCTCAATCTCATTCAGGCATTCTGTAATCCCTTTACCAGATCAAAAACAAAGTATCACTGCTCAACAAGTTCCACACGGCGATTCTGTGCCCTTCCTTCCTCTGTCTTATTAGATGCAACAGGTGCAAGCTGTCCCACTCCATATGCCTTGAGCCTATCAGCAGATATCTTATATTTTGTGACTAAGTCTTTCATCACAGCATCTGCTCGTGCTTTTGAAAGCTTCATATTGTAATCAATAGTTCCAACATTGTCGGTATGCCCTACCACATAGAGCTTTAATCCCTTATTCTGCTGAAGAAGTTTTGCTATCTCTTTAATTGCAGGTTCCGATTCAGGTTTGATATCTGCCTTATCGAAATCAAAATAGATCCCATAAACTGAAGCACTGCCCTTTGCCTGAATATCGCTCAAAAGGCTCTTTGCATCCGCCACAACCTGCTGTTCCATCTCTGCTTTTTCGACAACAGTAAGTTCATAATGTTGTCCATTATTACTCGTATCAACGATAACCCAATAAGTCTTTCCACCTTTACTCAGTTTCAGATATGTTTCATTAAAATTTAACATTTCCCTAATAACCACCCCGCCAATCTTCTTTATGGCATTCTGGAAATTTCTTATAATCTGTAAATCGCTTGGTGCTTTATATCCCTCCTTTATCCAATAATTAGCCCTGTGAAGTTTTCCTTCAACCTTGATTTCCCTCCCTTTTTCATCATAAAAATCAGCCTGGGCAAAATCCTTCTCTTCACAATCCTTGAGATAAAAATTTGGCATCCTCGTGAACATCGGATGGTCTTTACAGCCCTCAGCGTCCTCCTGCGCATAAACATAAGAGAGTGAGTACAGAGAAAACAAAAACAATCCCATTATTAAAACTGCATATCTCACTTTCATATTAACACCTCCTGATTTTTAATAAAATTTTTATGAAAATTTTGCCTTTTTAGCATTTATTTGATCTATGTCCATTTCTAAAATCTACTCATCTTGGGCATGAAAAATGCGCTAGCAATTAAGCCTGCGCCTTAAAATAAGACGGCTACTATTATTCTTCTCCTAAATGTCATCATCTTCCTATTCCACATTCTCCTTTATGCATACCCTTTCCCTTTATCGATATGTCTCAAAGGGGATTGTCTGTGAAAGAGCAGTTACTTGAAGGCACAAAGATATGGTTAGAAAAGAAATGATTAGGAAAAAAAGAAACTTACTAATTAAAGAATCCTTTTTTACCCCATCTCTTCCCCCTTGAGGTAAAATCGAAAAGAAGCCTAAGCTGATATGAACTTATACTCTAAAAATGCTTCTTGTCAAGAAAAAAATATGATTTTTTGATTTAAGAAAACAAGTACTATAGTATGTGGCTGAGCCTGAACACTTGATTCATATATTTCCTTTTAAAAACACCTTCAGGAAGACAATGAAAAAAAGCGCATTTGCTCTATAAAGACGGTATCGTTGCGTTCGCCACATTCTAATGATATGTCTTCAAAAACCCAACGTCAAAAAAATAAGCATCGTGTCCTCCCAACTTCCGTTTCTAATCGCTCCCTCTCTTACTGAACTCCCGACGCAAACATCAGGAGTTTTACTTATATGAGGATGCAATATAGTTCTCCATGATGTCGATATATCAATAAATAATAAATATAGACACTCAACTCTTTACTTATTGACTTTGAATAATAAACGCCCTATCCTTCCCACTATCTAAAATCTAACCTGTCCCAGTTTTTCTGTCTTTAACCGTTTCTGAATAGGGTTTTGCATCGATTCTCTCTTCTCTATAAGTTGACGTTCATTAGAGACCCTCATTTTTCTTTCATTTTGTAGCTTAGTTCTGCGATCATTAGGACTATATATTTCTCTATGCTCAAAGTTCTCTGGGTGAGGAGATACTATCTCTTTTTCTCCTGATACCTTGTTCTTTGAATGTCCTTCTGTTTCTTTCTTTAGGCCAAGTCCGTGTTCTTTCACTTCGCGCCCAAGACCTGTTTTTACCACTTTCTCATTCACGGGGTCTGCTTCTTTCTGCGAAAGAAAGGGCTTTGAGCTTTTTCGTTCCAGCAATACCTTCTCCTTTTCCATCGGAAAATCCTGTTTGTCACGTTTTTGCATCCTTCTCTCTACTTGCGCTATAACTTTCTCGCGCTTAATCGGCATCTCCTTTATTGACGACCCTGGACTCATAACAGAGTAAATCTTTGTATTAACAAGAGGATGTTCCTTCTTCAGCTCATCGACCACAATGTCCTTAATCTTTGAAGAAGGCTTCTTCATGCCATGTATCTGGCTCATAGCAGGATGGGTTCTCTCTCTTACCATTTTTATTTGAGGTCTCCCAATACTGATCCTATCTTTTAAGAATGGGTTATCTTTTACATATATAGTTTTATGTTTACCTTTAGTAAAACTATCCTTTTCAACAACCGTTACCGCATTGTTCACATATACATTTTTATATACCTTCTTAATCTTGATATTGGCTATATTAACGTTTGTAATATTTACACTATGGGGACCATAATAACCGTAACCATAATATATTTCTCCAGGAGCAAGGGGAACCCATGCAATATATTCAGGCGTATATACCCAACCCACAAATCCGGGTCCCCAGTATACAGCACCCCTTGCAGGAGGAACCCAGCACCATCCAATTGAAATATTGAATATCCACCGCCCATAGTGGTAAGGAACCCATCCCCATGGCTCATAGGAAACCCAGATGAAATCCCCTCCTATCCATATCCATCTTCCATGCCTGTATGGAGCCCACCCTGCAGAGATAACTACTGATGGCCTCCACACATAACCATAATCCCTCACATATATCCATCTGCCGTATCTGTCAAAGTCATAGGAATAAAGGGAAAGTTCATCGGGCAGATAACGGGTGCTATATTGTCTCTCATAAAGCGCCCTGTCCCTTTCCTTGTTCCAATGATACCATTCATCAGAAGGTTCCATAGGATAAAGGTCTGCATAGTCATCTCCCCTTATAGACAGGGTGTAGCCTTCTCTCACCCTCATACTGCCGACTTTGGTCTCAGCATAAACAACCCCTCTATCTACTGAAATGTCAGTGTAACTCTCAGCAGGGGCATCAACTCTATATATTGCCATTTCGTAGACACGAGTAGAAGAAAGAGGTGTATCCAACTGAAGTAAAGTGCTGTTTAATCCCCTAAAATTCACGTAAGCACGTCCTGTATCGAGAAAAAACCGAAAAGAACGTTCTTCTATCCTCAAAATATCGAGAGAGGAGTCACCAGTCAGTCGAAGTGAGGAGCCATCATTCAACCGAAGCTCAGCTTTACATTCTCCCGGCACCCAGATCCTATCACCCTCTTTCAGGGGCATATTTATCTCAGCATCTACCCACTCAGCGGTATCTTCCATATATATCTTGACATCACCATCAATAAGACTCAGGTGAACCCCTCCAGGGTATGAAGGATAAGAATATGATGGCATCAAAAAAAATGCTACCACTAACACTGCCAATAATATTATTCTTTTCATGGCTTACTCCTTTTGTTTAATATATTGTTCGTATCCTTCCTGTTCTTTTATCTATGATCACTCTATCAAAGAGTGTATTGTTTCTGTCTTTTATCTCGGACTCAAAAAACCAATCTCTTTCCTTAATATCACCTATAGTCGCCTTTCGCTGAGAAAAATACCATTGTAGTATATTCCTGGCTTCCGCCTCTGTTCTTACTGCTCTTCTTGCACCATATCGTCCCTCTCTAAAACCAGGATAATAGTCTCCATACGGACAACTACTATCTCTCCCTCCATCATGAACATTCTGAGCATTCCAGCCTTTCTTGGATTTCCATCCTTCCTTCGGTCTCCACTCTTTGTAACTCCTTGGTCTTTCCTGAGCCTTCTGCCTTTTCTGAACCTTCCGCTCCTCCTGTGCCTTCCACCATTCAGGTTGAGCAAAGGCATAAGAGGAATGTGTTGACAAAGAGACTGTCAGAAAGATTATCAGCAGTATTTTTTCCACTAATTTTAAACTCATCTTTTCAAAATATTTTCGTGTATTAGGAAGACAAAAGCTCCCTGATGATCATTCCTACCAATTACGGCATCTGTTCCAGACCAGACCTTAAGGTCTCCATATTTTGACAGGTAACCATTTCGAAGGAACCTCGATATCCTGAGGCATAGACAAGGATCATCATAAAAAGCCCTAAAAGTTCTACCAAAGCTAATTATGATTTTTTTCTTCACCTGCCTTCACCTCTTTCTCTCGATTTACGTTTAAAGCATATCAAAGAATTGTGAAGGTCTATCGAAAAAATTGTGAAAAATTGTGAATACCGAAAGGGGGCCAATAAAGACTGATAAATATAGTATTTCACATATCATGTCCTGTTAAACTTGAAATCTCACTCTTGTTTTTCCCACATCCTCTTAATGTCTTTATCGTTGTATACATTTCCGCTCCTATGATGTACCCCCCTTGCTTGTACCTAAAGAAGAGTTTGTTTATTTTTTTACTGTTTTTGCCTATGGCATTTTAGGGGCCCCATGATAGGGAATTTATTGTGTCTTTGAGGTTATAATCCGAAAAATGTTTAAAAGGCTAAATAGCTTGCATGCTGGAAAGCTCACAAGCCTTTAAAATGTATACCTTGCAAAAATTTATTTTTCGATTCCTTAGTGCACCAACTATTCCTTATCCCTTACTCGGATCCATACATATAAGAACATCTTCTTACATATATGCCCGCGGTCGTGTAAAGCGAATTTCTTTTTGAGCAATGGCTGAATTTTTTGTAAAATGCATTACTCAGATTATTACGCAGATGAATCAACTTTTCTCTCCTTTGCCTCTTTTATTATCCTTTCTATCTCACTCCTTTCAAGTTCCTCCTCTCTAATCAATGCTTCTGCCAAGCTATCAAGGACATACCTGTTATTTTTTAAGATTTCTTCTGCTTTTGCTTCAGCCTCGATTATAATATTTCTTATCTCCTGATCCATCAGCCAAGCCATCTCTTCACTATATCGCTTAGGCTGTGCAAGTTCTCTTCCTAAAAATGGATGTTCCTCTCCTCTTCCGAGATTTAACGGTCCGATCTTTTCACTCATACCCCATTGTGCAACCATTTTTTCCGCCAATGAAGTCGCGTCTTTAAGATCATTATGTGCACCACTGCTTATATCGTTGAAGACCAGCTTTTCTGCAACCCTTCCTGCAAGGGCAACTGATAATCGATTCATAAGATAAGATTTAGGATAATAATGTCTGTCTTCTTCGGGAAGCAACTGAGTCGCACCCATTGCCATGCCTCGGGGTATTATGCTGACCTTGTGAACAGGATCTGTTCCTGGAAGCTCCCATGCAACGAGAGCATGGCCCGCTTCATGATATGCTGTAATTTTTTTCTCGAAATCACTAATTGTTTCTTCTCGCACAGTTCCCATTAATATAGTATCTCTCGCCTCCTCAAAATCAGTCATATCTATCTTATCTTTGTTTTTTCTTACTGCAATAAGGGCAGCCTCATTTGCTAAATTTTCAAGATCAGCTCCGGTCATTCCCGGCGTTCCTCTTGCTATCTTTTCGAGATCGACGTCATCTGCCAATTTTTTATTTTTTGTATGAACCTCAAGAATTGCCCTGCGTTCTTTTACACCTGGCTTATCAATAACAATATGCCTATCAAACCTTCCTGGTCTGAGAAGAGCAGGATCAAGCACATCAGGTCTATTAGTAGCAGCAATTACAATAACTTCCTCATGAGGCTCAAACCCATCCATCTCACTTAAAAGCTGGTTTAATGTTTGCTCCCTCTCATCATGTCCACCACCCAATCCCGCACCTCTTGTGCGACCAACTGCATCTATTTCATCAATGAATATAATACTCGGTTGGTTTTCCTTTGCCTTCTTAAATAAATCCCTAACACGTGCAGCTCCAACACCTACAAACATTTCGATAAATTCAGATGCGCTGATACTATAGAAAGGCACACCTGCTTCTCCTGCTACAGCCCTCGCAAGTAGGGTCTTACCTGTTCCTGGCGGACCTACTAAAAGAATACCTTTTGGAACTTTAGCTCCGAGAGACTTAAATTTTGAGGGATTTTTAAGGAACTCGATAGTTTCTTTAAGTTCCTGTTTTACATTATCCATTCCTGCAACATCTTTAAACGTAACATTAATCTTTTTAGCATCTATAAGCTTTGCTTTGCTCGCTCCAAATGTAAATAGGCCACCTGGTCCACCCTGAATCTGCTGCGCCCTTCTCATTATTAATATCCATATCCCGATTATAAGCAGCCACGGTAGTATCCCGATAAGGAATTGCCACAAAAAAGATTTCTCTTCTGCAGGTTCCACATTGATAACAACCTTTTTCTGCTGTAATTTAGAAAGTAGTTCATCACCCTGGAAAGTTGGTAAAAAAGTTCTAAATTTTTTTATGTTTCTACCATTTGTTTCACCTTCTAACTGAATGTTTATCTCTTTAATAAATTCTCCTCTCATTTGTAAACCCTTTATTGTTACGGATTTAACATTGTTGCGATCAAGTTGGTCGACTAATTGACTATAACTAATATCATAAAATTCACTAACCCCAAATCTAAAAATCTGGCTCCAGAGATATAAAATGAGAAAAATTAGCAAGCCAATAAAAAGGATTCTCCACTGGGGATCTTTTAAGATATTGATGATATTTTTCTTTTCCTGAGTCATTATTAAATATTATCCATTTTATCTAAAAAAGCAACCCTTCAATAAAGTGAAGCCCTGACTGAAGTCGGGACATTCTGGCAGTTTTTGTAAGTTGACTATGTTGATTATTCTTGTTAAAGTTTTAAAAATTATTTCTATTCAAAAAGGAGGAAAAATGGAAGACGATTACAAAAAGATGGCAGGAGCATTCTTATTGGGCGGAATCATAGGAGCTGTAATTGCACTTTTATATGCTCCTAAATCGGGGAAAGAAACCAGAAGGGATATTGTAAGAACAGCAAAACGTGTTAAAAAAGAGACTGCAGATTTGATTGAAGACACCGTTGAAGGTATTCAAGAATTTGCAGGAGAAATTAAAGATAGGGTATCACATATTATTGAGCGTGGTATTGAATTATCAGAAAATGCAAAAAAAGATCTAATTAAGAGTCTCGAACATGGGCAGAAGGCGTTCGAAAAACAGAGAAAAAGGATTACCGACGCGCTCGGACTATAATTAAAATTAAAAACGAAACCATAAATACAATTATTCTGATTAATGTGACGATGTGATTTTTGGATAAACTTCATATGTGATTGAACCTAAAATGCAAGTAGAAAAATAATACAGCATGTGCTTATACCTAATATTTTATTTTTTCGGATCATCTCCAAAAAAGTTGGCAAGATCATGAGGATTCGAGGGGAATGCTTAAGAATTTCAAAAAAAATAAGCACCCGAACCCTTGAATCCTTTATAGCAACTAAACTGGAGAAGAAACATAAAAATAATCCACTTAAGAATGAAAGGATATTAATGGAGCAGATTAGAGTAGAGCTTGAAGATAGAAGTTACGATATATTAATCGGGAATTCGATACTCAAGGATATTGGAACAAAATTAAAAAAATTCGATTTCAGCCCTAAACTTGCCCTGATAAGCAATGAGCTTGTCTTTTCATTATATGGCAAAATTGTTTCGGAATCCATTACAGAAGCAGGATTTGATCTTTTAACCGTAATAATTCCTGATGGAGAGCAATATAAAAATATTGAAACTCTTCAGCACATTTATAACGAACTCCTCAAATACAAACTTGATAGAAAATCTGCTCTGATTGCTCTTGGCGGCGGTGTGGTTGGAGATATTACAGGATTTGCTGCTTCAACTTATATGAGAGGTATTTCGTACATACAGATACCTACAACCCTTCTTGCACAGGTTGATAGTTCTGTGGGTGGAAAAACAGGCATAGATCACAAACTTGGCAAAAATATGATAGGAACATTCTGGCAACCAGTACTTGTATTAATAGATACAAAGACCCTTTCGACTCTTGAAAAAAGGCAATTTCTTGCTGGCCTTGCTGAAGTAATAAAATATGGAATAATATGGGATTCAGAATTGTTTAAATTTATTGATGAAAATAAAGAAAAAATATTAAGACTTGACAACAACTCTCTGAATCATATTATAAAGCGTTCCTGCGAGATCAAAGCAGAAATAGTCTCAAAAGATGAAAGAGAATCAGGATTAAGAGCAATTCTTAATTACGGACATACAATTGGCCATGCCATTGAAACCGTTACAAAATATACACTTTATCTTCATGGTGAAGCTATTTCAATTGGGATGTGTCTTGAAGCAGAACTCGCCCAATTATTGAATATAATTGATCCCGTTGAATTTACAAAAATAAAGGAACTTATTAACCAGTGCGGGCTACCTTACTATCTGCCCGAAGACATAGACAGGCAAGAAATTATTTCAGCCATGTATCTTGATAAAAAAGCAGTTGCAGGCAAACTCAAATTTATTTTGCCTGAAAAAATTGGAAAAGTCAGAATAGAAAAAAATATTTCAGAAGAAATTCTAAATAAACTTTTAAAATTATAGAATGGTTCAATTAACCCGACATATTTCTAAAAAAACAGATGAAGAATTTTACATATTATCCATGAAATAATCAGACATGCAGGAAGTGTAAAAACCCATGCAAGGACTATATTTTTACCAATACCCCATCTTACTGCCGAAAATCTTTTTGAAGCACCAACTCCCATGATTGTTGAAGAAATTACATGTGTTGTCGAAAGTGGTAATCCTATTCTCGATGCAACTTCAATTACTGTTGCTGCTGCGGTTTCTGCTGCAAAACCATGAATAGGTCTTAATTGAACAAGTTTTACACCGAGAGTTTTAATAATTCTCCAGCCCCCAGCTGCTGTACCAAAAGCCATTGCAGTTGCGCAGATAATTATTACCCAAAATGGAACATGAAAATCCTTGAGTTGATAATAACTCACTAAAGCCATTGTTATGATTCCCATTGTTTTCTGGGCATCGTTACTGCCATGGCTGAAAGCCATATAAGCAGCAGATAGAACCTGCAATCTTCCAAATAAATTACTTACAAGCATTGGAGTAGATTTTCTAAAGGCCCACATGAGAAATGACATTAGAAAAATACTTAAAATAAATCCTATTAATGGTGAAAGAACCAGTCCGATAAGTATTTTGTAAACTCCTTTCATAATTACTACTTTAAACCCTGAAGTAGCTATAGCAGCTCCAACAACTCCTGATAGAATAGCATGACTTGATGATGTAGGAAGGCCAAAATACCATGTTAATAAATCCCAGATTATTGCAGCACTCAGAGCGGATATTATCGTTATCTGTGTGATACTTATAGCTTCAACCAGGCCTGCACCAACAGTTTTTGCGACAGCAGTTCCTGAAAGAGCTCCAACCATGTTAAGAAAAGCAGCCATCAGTACTGCCACTTTGGGTGAAAGAACCCTTGTTGATACAGATGTAGCTATTGCGTTTGCTGTATCATGAAATCCATTAATAAAATCAAAAACAAGCGCAAGTATTATAACTATGATAAGGAGAATAAAAGACTCAGGCATTTTTAAGGACTATTGACTCAAGAATATTTGCAACATCTTCACATTTATCAGAAGCATCCTCGAGGTGTTCATAAATTTCTTTCCACTTTATTATAAGTATAGGGTCGCTGAATTCTTCAAAGAGATGTCCGAGTGCATCTCTGAATCCCCTATCAATTCTGTTTTCAAGCCTGTTTATTTCGATGCAATATTCCTGAATATGATTGTAGTTCTTATCTTTAAGTTTCTTTATTGCTTTTTCCACAAGTTCAACGGTTGTCAACAGATCCTTTGCCATGGCTATAGCCCACTTTGTGGATTCCTTCAATTTGAATACAGTCAATCTGTCAGCAGCACCCCATATAAGGTCAACAATATCATCAAGTGTTGATGCAAGCGCATGAATATCTTCCCGATCTATAGGTGTTACAAAAGTTTTGTTCAGTTTTCTAATAATATCGTGTGTCATTACATCGCCTTCCTGCTCAAGTTCATGTACCTCACGAGCCCATGCCTCAAGATTGGTAAAATGTTCCATGATACCAACGATTAAAGTGGCAGCATGAGTTACATTTGCAGCCGCTTTCTCAAATATAGTAAAAAAATCTGTCTCTTTGGGGAATATTTTCATGTTTGTCCACCGAGTGTTAGAATATACAAAAATGATGACAAAGTCAATGAATGATTTGCAATTTTACAATAAAGATTATAAAATTATCAATAATAAAATTTAATAATATTTAAGCTTAATAATCAGGCAAAAAATACGATAAATAATTTAAAAAGATATTAAAAAAATATAGAAAAATTTATGGCAAGAGCAATAAAAATATTTCATGAGTCATTATTAGATCACTTAATTTACACTTTTGCAAAAGATAAATTCTCGGCTACTCCAAGAGATAAATTCAATGCTGTTGTAATGTCTGTTCGGGAAAACCTTACTGATGCATGGATGAATACCCAACAGCAATATTATTATAAAGATTTAAAGAGGGTCTATTATCTTTCACTCGAATTTCTTCTTGGAAGACTTCTAAGAAATTACGTCATAAACCTTAACTTACCAGAAGACTATAGCAAATCTGTTGATGTTCTTGGCCTTACTTATGAAGAAATTATAGAACATGAGTGGGACGCAGGGCTTGGTAATGGAGGTCTCGGAAGGCTTGCAGCATGTTTTCTTGATTCACTTGCAACACATGGCTATCCGGCATACGGGTACGGCATAAGATATGAATATGGTATATTTAACCAGAAAATAATCAACGGTTATCAAGTTGAATCTCCTGATAACTGGTTGAGATATGGAAACCCATGGGAATTTCCAAGACCTGAAGTAATATATCCAGTTCACTTTTATGGTAGAGTTAACACAATAACAGGCGAGAGTGGAAGATTCAGAATGGAATGGGTTGATACTGATGAGGTTATGGCAATGGCTTATGATTACCCTATTCCAGGGTTTCATAACGATATTGTCAATACACTAAGATTATGGTCAGCAAAATCATCGAGAGAATTTAATCTTGAATATTTCAATAGTGGCGATTATATAAAAGCAGTTGAAGACAAAAGTAGTAGTGAAACAATTTCAAAAGTATTATATCCTGATGATCAGACTCTTGCGGGGAAAGAACTGCGGCTTAAACAACAATATTTTTGCGTTAGCGCTACAATCAGGGACATAATCCGAAGATTCAAGAAAGATCATAAAAACTATGAAGAATTTCCTGATAAGGTAGCCATACAATTAAATGATACCCATCCTGCTATAGCAATAGCAGAACTTATGAGAATACTTGTTGACGAAGAGATGATAGGATGGGCTGAAGCATGGGAAATAACCCGAAAAACCTTTGCATATACAAATCATACTGTTTTACCTGAAGCTCTTGAAACATGGTCAGAAGGCCTTATGAACTATTTACTTCCGAGGCACCTACAGATAATACAGGAAATAGACAGAAGATTCATGATACAGGTTGAGAATACTTTTCCTGATGAACCAGAAATAAAGTGGCAAATGTCAATTATAACAGGTAACGGTGATAGAAGAATCCACATGGCAAGGCTTGCAATTGTTGGTAGTCATACTGTTAATGGTGTATCACAACTACATTCTGAAATCTTAAAAAACCATGTTTTCAGTAATTTCCATAAACTGTATCCTGATAAATTTTGCAATGTTACAAATGGAATCACACCAAGACGCTGGATACTTGAATCAAATCCAGAACTTTCGGGACTTATTACAGAAGCTATTGGAGACAAATGGATTAGGGATCTCGAATTATTAAGAGAGCTTGAAAAATTCGCACTCGATTCTGAATTCTGTAATAGATTTCGTCGAATTAAAGAACATAATAAAATTGCCTTATCCGAATATCTCGAAAAAACCTGCAAATTGTCTTTCCCTGTATCATTCATGCTTGATTGTCAGATTAAAAGAATGCATGAATATAAAAGGCAATTATTAAACATACTTCATGTTTTAACTCTGTACAATAGAATTCTTGACGGTAAAATTGATAATTCCTTTGTTCCAAGAACAATACTTTTTGGTGGAAAAGCTGCGCCAGGATATTACATCTGTAAACTTTTTATAAAACTTATACACAACATTGCCCAACTTATTGACGCTAATCCTGTCGTTAGGAAATACCTAAAAGTTATTTTTGTGCCGAATTATGGAGTTTCTCTTGCTCAACGCATTATTCCTGCTGCTGAACTTTCTGAACAGATATCAACCGCTGGATATGAAGCATCCGGCACAGGCAATATGAAATTCACATTGAATGGCGCATTAACTATTGGCACACTTGATGGTGCAAATGTTGAAATTATGCAGGAAGTCGGAGAAGAAAATTTCTTTCTTTTCGGTATGACCGCTCAGGAAATCATGGAACTCCAGAAAAACTATATTCCTCATAAATATTATGAACAGAATGAGGAATTACGAAGAATTATTAAACAACTATCAGACGGTCATTTTTCTCCAGGCGAACCACATTTATTTCAACCGGTTGTCAGAGCTTTACTTGAACACGATAGATTCTTTGTTCTTGCAGATTATGAATCATATATCAAGTGTCAGGAGAAAATTTCAGAAATATACAAAGATAGAGACCGGTGGACAAAAATGGCAATACTTAATGTTGCAAGGTCCGGAAAATTCTCAAGCGATAGGGCAATAAAAGAATATGCTGAAAAAATATGGCATATCTCACCTTTGATTTAAGTAATAATAATCTACAAACAACATCTGAATTATAATGAGGAATCAGTATGTTAACCTAAAAGCAGGAGACCAGATCTTACCTTTTTCTATTATATGCAGAACTTTCCAGCCTCTTTTCTGTAATTCCAATGCTATCCATCTTCTATGGCATTTCCACGGAAATTTCTCCGCGCATATAATAATAGAACATTTTTTAATAGCTATTGTTTCTAGTATTTCTATTCCTTCCCTGAATTTCTCTGTCAAAGTATAAGCCTTATAACCACCTTTTCTGAATCCTCCAAGTTCTTTTCCAAGAAAATAATAATCAATACCTTCCTTCTTAAGAAGTTCCTCAAATTTTTCTCTACAGAAAGCCGTTATCTTGCTTTTTGGATAACTTCTCACATCAATTAAAGCCTGGATATTGTATGCCATAAGTATCTCTATAAAATCTTCCTCTCCTCTTAAATCCGTTCCGAGTGTATATATTTCTTTCATCTTAGCCTGTGGAAACTATAATCTTAAAGGTATTCAAAAAAAACAAAATTTTCGGTTATTATATAGAAACTATTTTTTTCTTTATATGGGCGATTAGCTCAGTGGAAGAGCGCTTCCTTCACACGGAAGAGGTCGCTGGTTCAATCCCAGCATCGCCTACCATAAATTTTGCTTCATCCCGAAAAATCCATTTAGAATAACGTAGATCTTGCAGAAAATCCATTTTTGTTTCTACATTTCCCTTACTTCACCTTCTCTGATGGGGAAATATAAATAAACTATTGTTTCATGAAGTTTTCATAGTTTCTTCATGATTAATTCACAGTTCCAGACTATTATATAAATAATATTAGTTTCAAATCCCTCCCGGGCAGGCAGACCCCCCATCTGCCTGCTTTCATAACCATCTTCCGCAGGCAGCCGTTCTCCTTCGGCTGCCTTATTATCTATTTTATTCCATCATTTTTATAATCTCTGAAGCAGGTATTCTTTCAGTTCTATAACTATTTACAGGCGAAGTCATATCAGGGTATCCTATTGAAATACCAATAACAAGCCTTTTCGACTCAGGGATTCCGAGAAACTCTTTTATCTGTTTTGCATAGTCGGTTAGAAATGCCTGCGGGACCGTGCCAAGTCCGAGGGCGTGAGATGTGAGCATGAGGCTCTGAGCAAAAAGTCCGAGGTCAAAAATAGACCATGATGTTAAAGATGAATCCTGAAAAAGAAATATACCGTGAGGAGCTCCATAAAAATTGAAATTTGCTATCTTGGCTTTTTTCCTTACCTCCGGGTCATTTAAATCCTTCCCCGTAATTTCACTTCTTTTTTTTAACAAAGCAGAAATTCTTCTTTCTATTTTTTCTGGCCATGATTTTGGCTCCTCAATATCAGGAGATGGTTTTTCACCATTTTCAAGCAGACTTACAAGATACTCAGAAAGCTCTTCTTTTTTCTTGCCCGAAACAATTACCAATTCCCAGGGCTGGCTATTTTTATAAGAAGGACTCCATCTCGCTGTATCAATTACCTTCATTAGAACATCTTCTGGAACACGATCTGGTTTGAATTTCCTTATACTCATCCTTGTTTTTATACATTCAATTGCATCCATAAATTCTCTCCATTCTCAGTTCTTTTTTATATTAAAAGCTTGTAAGCTTTCCAGTTTAATAGCTTTTCAGTTTTTTAAATTATATTTTTTTGTTAATACAGAAATCTGATGTATATTATATAGTGTTATATTTCGAATTCACCAGAATTAAAAATTTTAAATATAA
>FWWM01009921.1_pt1 | contig 17238 bp, 40 predicted proteins | sample 2228351 | NCBI WGS metagenome assembly FWWM01 (sample SAMEA103939774, study PRJEB20133) | metagenome | reverse complement strand
TATTCAATCGATACTTACAACTCTCTTAACTGTGAACGCTGATGCTAAGGCTCCTATAATTCCTCCTACTATTGCCTGAGACACATTAACTTAATAAAGACGGTTTAAAAAATGTTTCGATGTTGCACTACGATAAAGATGTCGAAGTGATATTCATACGCTTCAGAGATGATGAAATAGATAGGGTGATAGAAGGAGTTGGCAGGTTTTACATTGCAATTAACAAAAAAGGGGAGGTTATTTTTGTCGAAATACACGTATTTACGAAATAGTTACGTCCCTTAATACTGATTGCTCAGTGAATACCGCGTATGCAATAGTCGAGTGAAGCCCTGAACCCTCGATTCTTATAACTACGCTAGAGTTAAACGAACCTTCTATTTTAGCTGGAACATCGGATGTGATACTATCAGTAGGTGTCGTCGCTCCGTCTACATATACATTAACCGTTGCGGTTGAATCCCCATTCCCCATCACAAGTATTGAGTAGTGTCATTTACCATTCACTTGTGCTACTGTTATCGGATATGTAGGAGCTGTATCTGGCTTAGATACCACCCCATATGAGCTCATCTTAGCTACGTAATCTGTAGTTTTTTTAATCGATGGTCTCGCTACTCTAATAACTGGCATTGATACTCATTTTTCAGTGATATATATAATTTTCTGCTTAACCTGGATACTCACAGATTCAACACTGATATGGTCTTTCGATTTTTTCCATGATAATTACTATTCTTTCCCCTTCTCTATATACTTTTTGAACCGCTGTATACTCTGGGTCATCTTTACTGCACACCCAGCTTAGTATTTCATACCAAAAGTAATAATTCCTGCCAATGTATGGCTGTACGTCTGTGTATGTAAAGTTGAATTCATAGTCAAATATTATGTCTCCATGGGTAACTGCGTACCAATAAATGTACTTCGCTTTCCAATATTTTCCATATGATATAATTGGCTCTTTCACCGTTGGTGCTAGGAAAGCCGCTGCTAGTCCTTCTGCCATCCCCTCTTCAAACTCTTCATATAACCCATAGTTATATCCCATAACACATAGGCGATAGTAATGGATTAGCTCGTGGACAACCCAGTGGTAGGGGTAGTACCCCACGTGGACGCTACAGTCCCACCCCATGAACCACCCGCTGTCAAAGTATACAGCAGGGCTTGATATGTTGATAAACGCTGTGAAAAACAATATTAGAAACGTAGCGTTCATCCCGTAAATCCAGCACCTGCATATATCCAAAGATTATCCATAGGAAAAATAAACTACCCAATTTAAAAATTATAGCGGCGTTATTGTCAACGTTATAGACGTCACTTCCTTAACCGTATAGTTAGTAACAGTCGCCGTAGCAGCCTCATACTGAGTGTCACCCGCGAAAGACGCCTGAAAGTCATACGTACCAGGAGTGGTAAGTGATACAGTCACAGACGCCGAACCATCTGTACCCGTAGTTGCAGTACCCGCACTAGTCCACGTAGTAGCACCAGACGTCCTATATGAAAACGAAATTGTCTTTCCACTAATTGGGTTGCCACCACTATCTTTCAACACCGCCGTAAGCCTAACCTGTCTACTGCCCATATGTATTCGAAAATATGTCTTAATAAATTTTATCACCTCCTAAGCAACAGCAACAACACGAAAAATGCTATAATAATAACCAACAACGTGATTCCATAATTGCCTACACATAACAATACGTTATCCAATGCGCTGATGCCAGTTTTAATAATCGGCTGACAACTAGGCTGAGTAGTCTGACCACCAGATGGCTCCCACACAGCCGTAGCACTAGACGGATCATACTGGCTATCTCCCCTAAACTCCGCCTTAAACCACGTCTTAGACGTAGCGTCATACGTAGTAGATGCATACCCACCGCTGTCAGTAGTTGCACTAGTTAGAAGAAACCACGTAGAACCATCTGTACTGTAGTAGAAATATATAGTCTTACCACTCAATGGATTACCACTTGAATCAGTAAGCCTCGCAATAATTCTAAGAGTCGTCATAGCGACTGCACAGTTAAAGTTAACGATGTCGTATTCTTAAGAAGCTTAAACGACGCTATTGAGCCCCAACTCAGGCCTACAACCCACTCGCCACTCGATAGTGGCCCATACTGATACGTACCACCCGCAGGCACGTTAATATCCGTGCTGTGCACAGTCTGCCCATCCTTCTCAACTCTAAACGACCCACTATACGCACTGCCAAAGTATATAGTTACATAATTCCTATCATACTTACTCACATATTGAGAACCATCTACAATATAGCCTGCAAAGTACTCACTCAGATTCTTCACACCCCATCCCCTAAGCCCTAACAAGTCATATTGATACGCCTGAGATACGTCAACATCCTTAGAACCATTCACAAAATCAAAGGCATAGTCACCCAGCATAGAAACAACAACTACATTATCCGCATTTATTGTATACACGTTGTATCCACTCTTACTCTGGACGCTCCACACCTTACCATCACCATACCCATACACATTAACCGTCTTATACGCATTACCATCCAGAGTCAGCTGACGGCTCTTAACACCCAATGTATACGTATCCGTACCAGTACTCCACCTACATTTATACTGCACAGATACCAAGCCAATCCCCTTATCATCCACCAATTGATGATTATTAGGATCCATACTACACAACATAAGTATGTATTCATAATTCACACCAGCCTGCCCATAGTTCCTATACTGCTTACCCGTGTAGAGCTCTATACCGTATATAATTGTGTTAGGCCTAAACACAATATCCCCAACAACCTTACCCGGCGCATAGTAATACACCGAATGCCACTTAGTCTCCACATGATACCACGTGTTTCCATCCACACTTACGTACCACTTAGACTTATACATCCTAATCTCGCCGTCACTACCCGGCGTATCGCAGGTAAGCCGCAACAATACATAGTTCTGCCCACTGTTTACCTGAACCGAGTTTTCACATATCTTAGTCCCAGACCTATACAGCTCCCCCTTCACGTATATAGCCCTCCAAGAGTAGTTATGCCAATAATACAGTATATCTATACCGAAAGAGCTAGACGTAGAAAGCCCAAAAGACGCAATAGATGAATCAGCCCCAATCCCCGTCATGTCTATACCCGGCTGAGGCGGAATATCACCCGGATCACTCCTAAACCTAAAGTTCTCCTCTATAATATAGAACTCAACCCAACTCGGATCAACATTACCTACAGACACCTCCTCACCATAGTAATCCGTATATCCACTTAAGTCAGGAGCCTGCGTATTATACAAAATCCCCACGTCACTTGATATCTGAACCGTCGGATTAGCAACCGCCGGGTCACACACCTTATACCCCGTATAACCGACATAACGGTCAGTACCATTCAACTTATACGTCACCACGAAGTCATACGTATACCAACACCTACCACGGTAGATCACAGAAATAAAAACTCCTACAAATATATACTTATCGTCTGAACCTCTGTAATCTAGCGCCTCCTATGGGCCTAGTTACTACGAACTGATACGTGTGAAAACACCTCTGATTTATATATGCATTGCTCATTTTCTAAATATTAATAATAGAAATACAAATGCAACTGCCACTACAAACACAGTTATCCCATAGTTGTTTACGCAGAACAGCACTCTATCTAGAGCTCCTACTCCAGTACTAATTATTGGCGCACATGCAGACATGGCCTAATCTACACACACGTATTTAACTATTTCTTCCACCCTACTGTGGATAGAAACACGTCTAAAAGACTCCTAAGCCTATCTCTACTGCACGGCCACCCTATGAAGAACACCCTAGCTCCCCTCCTGTCAGAAAAGCCAAAGTTACATCCCTTATGTATTAAAAGTGTTAATAAGTTCAACGCCTCAGGCGAAAGTCCGATAATTACAACTCTCCAATCCCCCTCAGGCGGCACTATTTCTCCATATACAATTCGTTCACTGACTACAACTCTATATTCTGGCTCTCTTCTCAATTTTTCCCACTCTCTATATACCTCTTCCCAAAAACCGTCATCTTCAAGCCTAAATGCAAAAACTGCCCCTCCTTTTGGCGACACTAAGTCTAATATGTTTACAGACAGTATCCTAGTACTCTTTACTAAATCTGGCTTAAAAAGAACTACGCTCATATTACAAACGTCCTCCCTAATACGCCTGATACATAACCGCTTAAGTATGTGGCAATATCTAGGTCAACGCGGTCTCTATTCAACAAGTAATCTACCATCTGATACGCTACGTATACAAATGTTGTAACGTATGCATGCACTGGGTCAAATCCAGATACCAGCATCCCCAGCCCAAAGTGAGTAGAGTCTCCGACCCACCCAGGCATATTCGCCACTGCCCTTATCTTTCTACCTATAATCCTTACCGTAATGCCGAAAAAAATGAAAAATAGCCCTAAAAACTCAATCATTTCCTAAACGCTACGTTTTGAGTGGCGAGGAGCGCTATAAGCGCTATAGGTATCCCAAAGAAGTTTACGCCCATCGCTCTCAATACAAGTGCGCTTGGGTCACCGCTTGGCGCTACAAACCATATCAAAAGCCACGTGAATAAAGACGCTATGCCAGACGTAGGCCCACCTCCCAATACCCCCACTATTACTCCTATTATAAACCCAGACGCCATAACCTGCCAGATGGCTCCCATATACTCTGGCATTGGCAATAACATACTGATATATCCACCTACCGCCGTCAGCACAAGCCATATTATGTAGTTTACTATGAACTTCATTGTATTGAACTACTTATCTATTTAAAAGCTTTTCTATGTAGTAAAAGCTTATGCCGAGTAATATAAACAACACTACAACGTGTTCGTGGTGAAGTTTAGTTGTACCAAACAGTTGATTAACGTCAAAAAACTTACCGCTAAGCCTGTAGTTATCTAGCGCTGCAATAAACGCTAGGAAAAACCACAGTAAGTATATCATCTAAGTAATAATACTACTAGTAATACTCCTACGGCAACTATCCACCACGGTATGCACATGCCAGCTACTATAATGCCGTTACACGTAGTATTCTGTTCAGGTATTGTCGACATGACAACTCCAATAGATCTTATATACCCATCAGTTATGGTAGACACTACTCTATTTACGCAATCCATGTTATTACCACATATGCCCTGAGCATAGTTAAACGCAGACGTATATACCTCATGTATCTGCCTGGCAATCTGAGCCTGGTTCTCCCGCACCTTACTCTCACTTATAGACAGTATAAGCTCAGATACAGAGTTTATGATTAGCACTCCCAGTAGTATAAACAGTACAATTAATAATATGGGCGCGTCATATACGTTTTCAGCCTGTCCAACAGTTATGTACACATAATCACCTCTTATGCTAATCTCCTTAACGTATAAGACTCCGTATACCCCAATATCTCCTAACAGCTTTGCTATCCCAGAACCCACAAACGCCAGTAAAGGATTAGATACGCTCAGCGCATAGTTTAAAATCTGTATACCCGTATCTCCAAACAAGTCTCTAATCAGTTTTATGTATATTCTATACGTCCTCTCAACGACAACATAGTCATTATCAACCCGAGCACCGACTATGTCATAGTTAGAAGATATTAAGCTAGTAAAAAACTGTCCATATGTATGAGGCCTCAAATTAAACCCATCTGTAACTTTGTAAACTACAACAATACTCCAGTCGCTTGGCACAGGTATAGTGTAGTCAGAAAGCCACTTCTCGGCGACTCTCACATATACCCTGTCGTCAGGCGATATGTATTGTACGAAATACTTATAATAACTTCCAATTCTACCCGCATAGTCTAACATCCTAATCCGATAGACTGTGTCAAACCTAGTACTGTGTATATAGAACGAATATGTCTTATCTCTCGAATACACATCTACACGGTAGTCACTTGCCCTCCAAAATCCAGTACCGTCATCATCAATGAAGCTGTTAGTCTCATCGCTAGTATACGTGTTGTCAAACACGACCGTATTAGTCCCCAATTCTGTAATTACTACACGTTCACCCGCATTGGCTAAAAACCAAAACGGCTCATCGCCATTAAGTAATGTATTTCCCAATACTTTCATAATGTCATCTCTCTGCGCCTTAAAATTGCCTCGCCTATGAAATACCCAATAAGTGCGGCCACTACAACCCATGAATCCCAGTATACAGTAAATATGCCAGCCACGAATGCAAACGCCAACCTCCTGTCAACCCACCCACCCCCAGCTATTCCAGCCATTGCAGGTATCACATACCGTTTCACAAACTGTTCATCTATATTCACCATGTGACATATATAACACTTCAATATTTAACTGTTGTGGCAGTCGTTATTCCGTATGACAACAAAGACCCCTTAAAGCACCTGTACAGGACTATACACGAGTGGCATTTACATGGCTTCGATATATATGTCGTCGACACAGGATTTAACATATACCCACCATATGTAAGGAGAATAAGACAGAAAAGTAAAGGAATATCTGGAGCCAGATATGACGGATTTGTACAAGCCCTCAGAGATGGGCACAGCTGTATAATAAACTCGGACTCCCACATAATGGTAAGGGGAGACCCCCATGTCCTATGCAGAACTAACACATTTTCGTCGTCATACCACCACCCATGGGAAGAAAAACCGGTTTACATAACTCTCCAAACTGTCAAGATATACGCTTCTATTATATTCCCAGAACAGGACAAAATAATATGGTGTACCATATTCTCTAACCCCAAATATATACCAATGACATCTGAGCCACTGTATGCCATTAACGCAAAAGCCCTAGAAGAGGTCTTAGACAAAGTCACCAAATTCACCTCATATGGCCTTGACAATACATGGCTATATTATGTAACGTTAAACCGCGGCCCAGGAGAGATAAAAGATGGATTTTACTATTATCATTTAGGCATTCTTACGAGGCTAAAACCTCCAAACAGGAAGCCAGACAACGAAGAGGCCTACAGGTTTATACAAACTATGCAGTGGGCGAAAGACCTCTTACATGATGTGTTAAAACAACAGCGGTTATGCTATACGTTATGGAGCCCACAACAGCATTCAGAAAGTCAGCAACAACGTCATAAGGAGAATAGTTAAACAATCCATTACTATCAATATTCCTATTGTATATATATATAACACCGTCCTCAAACTCTCTTTTTTCCACCCACCCCCCCACGTCTCTCAACAAGCCTAATTCTAATACCCCACGTTCGAAAACCACATATCCATCCTCTACAAGCCTTATAGTAACGTTCCCATCTGTACACTCAGCAATGTCACAATTGTCAGTAGAGCCTGAATATGCGCCTACAAACCTCCCAGAACAGTAAAGAGAACAGCCATGGAAAAAAACCGTACCCTTATTTTTCACAAGAATCACAAATTTATTAAGCCTTGGCCATCACCTATGGTAATTCCGCCGTTGGTAATTCGTACGGGGCTACGAATGAGTACACCCTCTTATTTCCCACCGCAACGTAATACGTGAGTCCCACACCACCCGTTCTGCTACCCGATACCACCTGAGTTACAGTGTCCCCCTTTTGTTTGTATATCACCGTTATGGTGTCCTGGGGGTCTGTTTTGACAGTACCATCAGTGGCAATCCATGCGTAGCCTCTACCCATTGCCATACCTATAGCCTCTTCAACCAAGTTGATAATGCCAGCTATATACAACCTCGCTGGAAACCTAATTGTTTCTAAGAATGGAAGTCTATTGTCAAGGAAGTCTAGAACAAATCCTAATACTATCTTAAACACTCCGCGTCCCCACCTTCCCATTGTGTGAACAATATCGTAGACAGGCCCTACGCCATAAATTATCATATCGCCTAACACGTTAGCTACCGATAGCACCACACCAGCTTGCGTATGGCCTCCTATGTTCTGCCTTAAATCTGCCATTGGTATCAATAATACTACGTGTATTTAAATGTTATTCTAAAACGTATGCACAATATATGCGTTTGAACCCGAGAAGCCAGGTTTTACCTGTATACCCGCAGGGTGAGAGTAATAAGCCATAAAGGGCAATGTGTACGTATCTCCGAAGTCCACAAGAAATAACCCAATTCCTCTTATTATTGTTTCCCACGTCTTTACTACTCTACCATCGTAATAGTCTACGCTTTGTACTTTTACGTAAAGTGGAGGCTCTGGTGGCTCCCTTTTAAGTCCAGGAACAAATAGCGCTAGCCTGCCGTCCTCACTTCCTGCAAATAGTATAAGGTCAGGCAGATCTCCATTGTTACCTGCACCTAGTCTTGCATTGTCATACTCCTCTACACACCTATCTAATATAATTCCAAACCTATTCAGAAACCGTGCAAATACCCAACACAGCCAGTTTTTACACGCCTTATATGGCACGTCATATACAATACTCGTAAATGTCCCATTACTCATTTGTATACTGCTCTTAACGTCGCACAATCCATTAAGTACACAATGCCTAGCTGTTTCATACCCATTAGCCGAATCTCCATAGTTAGGAGAACACCCCACTGGATAAACTGGATTGTCAACAAAAGACTTAAGCATCTTAATCCTCCCTACATAATGCACACTACCCTTATACTTTTTGTACATCTTCATCACAAGTTTCCTATTGCTTACAAATATTATATTGTTTTCATAATCTATCCCCACTACTCCCCTTAGTATTTTCATACCACCCTTATCTTACCCACTCTTATAATTTTATACCCCTTTTCAATGTATTCCAACACTTCAATTCCATCTTTTATATCTTCGACGAATATCACCTTTCTCTCTTTATCAACGCCCCTAATCTTCATCGCTAATAGTACTCGCTAATACTGAACCTGTAGCAATTGCTGTTATAAACGCATTCTTGAATTCGCTTGGTATACTCTCTATCCTGTCCAAACAATCTATATCTACTGACATATCTGGCTTTAGACAATTTATCATTCCTACCACCTCATTCATCTGTTTTAAGTCCTCTGGATTCACTGGAATCCCAGTCATAACTGTCAGCGCAACTGCAAGTCCTTCTATTACGTCGCTTACGTTCTTGTTTTCTAACTCTCTCTTCACCTCTAACAACTTTGTTATAAGCTCTCTTGTATTAACCCCCCTCAACCCAATCTTTTCCAAAACGTTTGCAATCTTTACGACATCTTCTTCATCGATACGCCCCTTCCTGGCAATTTCTAAAAGCTCTGGAAACTTTCTGCACCTTTTCTCAATATTTCCTTTCCCCAAAAGTATCCCAAAAATACAATTGATTTTGTCCTTATTTGCTAGTATAATCATCAATTGGCTGTTAAACATAAACTGAAAAAAAATATCAGTTTAAAACTTTATCGTTTAAACGGCGCTTCCCCCTCCTCCTCCCGCAGGAGCCGCAGGAGCTCCACCACCTAGATACCTCTGGACTAATGACTGAGAAATACCCACAGCATTTGATACAATCCTCAAACAGGAATCTCTAGTCATACCAGGCATGTTTGAACATATCAACACAGCCTGGGCCGCATAAGCCGCCGCCAAATCGCGATTAGGCATTGCCTTCATAAGGTGTCTCTTCGCCTGCTCCACAAGTGCAATAATTATTGTTCTGGGCGCCCCGCTAATCTCTTTCAACGCATCAAAAATAGCACCATAAGGCGCCCATGCTCTTTCCCACCTTACAGACAACCCGATCGGGCCACGATAGTTCTGCTCCTCCTCAACTCTAACTGCGTATGGGTCTTCAGAGAGCTGTACTGTCTTTCTCTTGTATATTTCTACCACCGACATAGTTACACCCTGATACTCTTTATTTCGCTAAACATGTCTTTGTATTTTTCAATCTCTGTGAAATACCCCCGCCATTCGCTTGGAACTGAGTTCACTATCGCCGTAGCTAATGTATTATACCCATAATACTTGGCCTTCAGATATTTAAGCGCAATTCCCTGTATCCCTGGAAGGAATGGAATACCCCTAGCCTGGGAATATGATATTGCTGTATCTGTAAGTATCCTCACTAAATCAGTCGCTTTTTCAATACGCCCCAATTTCTTCTCCCTACTCTCAATTCCCACTCTCCATGACCTCGTTCTACTCGCCTTTTTGATACCCAGTGTATGCTTATCCGTAAATGTCATCGCAGCCACCCCTTCTTCTACTCTAACAACTTCTGCCATGGCCCAATATTAGTACACTCTTATAAATGTTTCTATTATACATATTAACAAGGCTCCCTTTAAATATCATAAATCATAATATGTACCTTGACAATGGCAAAAACCCAACTCCCCAACTCAGAAAATCGCTATGTACAATTATTTCATAGATAGTGTCCCAAATATACAAATTCTCTTTACTTAGGTATATTGCCACTGCCATCTCCTCCCCTTCATATCTTGTATATGGTATTATCTGTTCTGGTATATCCACCTCCCCCACTATCCACACAATATATGCCTCTTCGTTTGACCTTAAAACGTATGGCCCTACGTGGCCAAAGAACTTAACCTCTTCATCAATCCAATCAGGTATAAAATCCCATACTACAGTCGAATCGGCCATACATCTAAACATGTTCCTCTTCCAAAGCCCACACCTAGCGTCATACAAACTGCCTATGTCATCAGCCACTCTTTTCTCGCCGTATATTATCATCTTATAAAATCGTCTGGAATGACAGTCACATCAGTCTTAAAGTCATCAATCCACCCCCACCTCTTACAGCTACCCAGTTTTATAACGACATGTCTTATCCCCTCCCACACCTTAAACTCGCACCCTTCTTCTTTTAATGTTTCAATCAGCACTTTGTACCTCTCATTACAACACCCTGGCAAATCGATAGCATGTAGCATATCCATATAACACATTGGGTCTGGCTTTGAGATTATTATTATCATACCACTATGAACCAGTCCGCCTTATAACTACATGTGTCTATAGTACTTAACAGTTCTCCAATGTACTCCTCACCCCTACTATTTCTGCATGCAACACTTACATGTACTCTTCTTATGTATTTGCTAACGAACTGACTCAATGTGTTAGACGTATAAATCATCAGCGCCCTGTTTATGCTTCTCCTGTCTCCTGACAGCGCAATAAATGGTCTGGCATTATCATACTGCACAGGCATGACACCCCACATATCAGTGTCAAACATATATGTCACACTTTCACCTGAAACTGAATACTTACGCTTTTCATCTACATCAAGGTGGAAAATTGAAAAACTCCTAGGTCTAACTACCCTCCCATCTTCACACTCTACTACCGCATACCCCTCTTCCCATATTACCGACTTTGCTCTACACTCTCCAAACAATATAAACATCCCATCTGGCCTCACCCTACCCGCTGGGTCGTACCTGATAATCATATCCTCACAAACACCTGTCCAGTCCTTACTTCAGGCGAATACAATAGAACTACCACATCGGCGCACTTTATAATGCCTATTGGTAGCTCTCCCTCAACCATAACCTTCTTTATTTCTGTAATTTTTCCCAGTGTAAAGGGAATCTCCTTATATGGGGGTATCCCCCTAGCACAACATTTGTACCATTCGACAACTTCGTTACACGCATATATGTATAGATTACTCCATGTATTGCCATACCTAGCTCTATATATTACAGGGTTCTTATCCTTACACCACACCCTATCAAGACAGAACCACATAAGTTATAACTAGTATAGCAATTAATATAATTAACAGCACCTCCCACTGAGTAGGCACCCTCCCAGTCAACCTAATGTACTGTGCATATAAAATAAGCGCCAATCCTGTCAGTGCTAACAAACATAATTTCCTCTCTTTACATGCTTCATATGATAAAACCGCCACTACTAATATGGTAATCCCCGTAACTAGGTAGTCGTGCATACTACTCAAATAGTGACCTAGTAAATATGTTTTCTTTTAGCTTTTTCTCTAACCTTGTTGAAAACCTATACAGTTTATACGACGTCCACGTTGTTACCGCTCCCACCACAGCCGCGACAGCCAACCCCACAGACGCATATACTATTACCGTTGGCAACAGCGAATTGTATACCCAGATTACTATAAACCTCTCCACCTTATTCATACCTCCACCACTCCCAGTAGTATATAACCACTACTATCCTGACTACCATACCCTCACCGACTTCACTATACTCCCATAACTGCATACAACATTTACCCTATATTCATCTTTATATTTTTTACATACCAACTTCTTTCCCATACTATCTACGACAAATTGTACATATCCCTTCTCCACAATCTCCCAAATCCTCGTGTTTATAATGTGTTCAATTTCTACTACTATCATATCTAACATACCTTATTTTTTTCAGCGTCTTTATAAGAGATGCGCTCTCTTCTGTCAATGGTATTACCACACCGTTTTCAATGTATACCACAAATTTGTGCTCGTGTTCAATTTCCATTTCTCCATTGCTGTTAATCACTATTCTCCTCGGTATTATATACCTGTCACACACTAGGCAATAAAATCCATCAATCATTATGGTTTTTTCTTTCATACCCTTCCTTTTCATAACCATACTAGATAAGCCTATTGTTTAAACAGCTGCCTTTGAATATACATATATTGCAGTGAGGTCCCACATTCTTAACTCCGACTCCACTTTTAACCATTTCTATCCTCCGTCTCAGGTCTTCTATCTCTTTTTCAAGCTCCTCCCCTGTTAATACTATTTCCACTCTCTTCCCATCAAATATCCCATACAGTATCCCCCTCACTTTCTTCTTTTTTGAACTGTACAACCACCACAATGCCATGTACTTCTTCAGCGACCATATATACCACTGTCTGTACACGTCTTTTAGCGATAGTTTGTACTCAATCACAGTGTCTTCCACATCACTTTGACATACTGCATCTATCCTAAACCTAAGTCCTTCAAATTCCACTTTAACTTCTTTGTGGCAGTTATCTCTCAGCTTCAACAAACTATGCACTTCTATCCCCAACAACAGCTTGTCCATATTGCTCTTAATAAACGATATGTATTCCCTCAACGTAGTATTAGACATCCTAACAGCCTTTTCAGTACAGTACAAGTCCTTAAGCGCTATGGATTGCTTAAAGTCCCAGTCAATATACTCACTCATTTACCTCCTGACTCTCAACTTTTATCCCAATTCCCCTTTTCCTGTTCAGATATTGCTTATAATTAGTGGCGTGTACTAATGCCAGCTCCCACTGCCGTATTGTTATCAGTCCAAACTCAGCCAACTTATCAACCAAACTCTCTATTGTTATCCTTTCCTGTTCACTACTCGATAAATATACAAACGCCATTTGGTGAAGTAGTTTATCTATTTTCTTACGAAATTCTACAAATATAGTGCTTTTCTTAAGCCAGCATCTTATGTCATTGCTACACTCTGTTTTACTCATCTCTTCATATAACGCAATTAACTCGTCAATTTCTTTTAGGTGTTTTTCGTACTTCATATTAACACCATATAGCCATCATTCCTAATTGCTGAAATAGGTCAAGTACTCTATTCACTACAACATTAGCCCACCTCGCACACTTAATCTTATGTACCATAAACTTCTTAGGTGCAACTTCAGCGACATCATAAATAGCCAGTGGTATTGGAAAGTCCTTTATGCCTTCCTTCTTATTAGTTAGCCTCAGCGTCGCATAACCTTTACGTATTACGTACTCAATGTACATCTGGTCTACGTATTTTGCCTCCGTTCGGTATAACATGTATAGCGGAACATATAGGTCACGTGGGAACTTCAATACTCCTATGAAGTGTAAACTTTTACTAGCAACACTTAGTATCAACGGTGCTTTTAATTCGCCATTTACATTAGCCAAGAAGTGATACCACTTCCCTCTTTGCATTGCTAGTGCAAACTGTGATAACACAAATCTCCTAATTTCATCGGCCGCCTTTCTACACGCTTCATATACGTCCTTATTGAACACAACCATCCTCGGATTCCTTAGAAAGTGGACACATGACATTATTTCTGGGTGTTCTATCTCTATCATCGGCCACCGATTAGATGATATTCCCACCTTTACCCCTCTCTGCGCCGCATACCTTAGTGCTCCCATTGGGTTTGAAAATCTGCCAAACGACTTCATACGTAAGCCTCAAACCAGAAGTCTCTAAACTGTTTTAGAAACTCCCACAACTCTTCTATAATTTCAACCTCTTCCCGCATAACCTCTCTTTCTTGCTCTTCACCCCACATTACAAATAAGTCGTAGTTGTCAACGATTAGCATGGCTTCTTCTTCAGTCATATCTGGCTCAATCTCAGCATCAGGAGGCAGTACCATATTCTGCAACTACACACTGCCAATTTCTACCACATTTCTTTAATATTTCAGCAATTGCTATAATCCACACCTTTACTGTCCCCTCAATGTTATTTCTCATAGCCTCGCCTTGATTAAACATATACGCTTCTATACATTCTTCACTTAGAGAACCCATTGCCCTACACCAATCCCTAGCCAGCTGTTCTATTATCTTATCAGCCATACATTTCACAAACCTCTCCCTTATATTCTCTGCCTCTTCAATACACTCCCTCAAGTCAGAGGCTGTTAACGTCACATTTATCTCTCTGAAACCCTTAGTTGGGTCTTTAGAGTCTTTTGGGAATCTAATACTCATTCTCATATACACCTAACGCTTTTAGTATTTCTGTTTTTGCAACCTTTGTTTTAACTACTTCTTTTCTAACAGACCTTCCTCCTATACACTTTATTTGCAAGTGTAATGGGTCTGGCAAATCACTATGCCTACACATAACCTCTTCAACAATTAGCCACTCACCGTCATGTACAACATACAAATATGCAGTATTCGGCCTCACGTCATACATATCGCATGATTTATCGCCTACTGTCACAGTTTTAAGTGGGTTCATAATATACCAATTCGCCCCCAGTTTTTCATACAAGTCACCTCTACCCTCACCACAGATATACAGCTTCATGTTACTGTAGACACTCCTCCTTCAAACCGGTCACAATTTCCAGTAGCTTACTAATTACGGTAATGTACCGTTTATCTTCCATATCCCTCTGCAACTCCTCGGGCAGTGCTACCACTTCTTTCAACAGCTTCACCGCCTCTTCTAAAGCTTCTACCATCACCCTATACGTGTTTAAATCCCAGTACTCCAGTAACTCCAGGTACAAATCCACAGCCCACTCTATCAGCGAATCAACTTCCCTTACAGCTTCACACCTGTTCATACGTTACACGTCTAACTTGTCATCATAGTCTGTTCTCACATTCTATACAACACGTTATACATGTTGGCACACCTAGTATTTTCGCTATCTCTATTGCCTTTATGCTGTTGGCCGTAATTACATATACTTCTATCATTTTGCCATCTAGTATGACTTCCTCTTTTATACGTCCTGCTACGCTTCCAGCAAACATATAACCATCTTTTGTTTCAGTCATGAACTCTGCCATTCTTGCCAGCGCCTTTACTATTTCATCCTTTTCATGCAGTTCTTTTAAAACCCTCCAGATGTATATCATAGTTCCAATCCGTCTGGCATTCCAAAGATTTTAGTCATCTCCTCCGCCACCTTTATATCTTTCGTTTCAATACGCACTCTCAGCACCTCTACACACTTTTTCGTAATTTCTGCCAGTGAAGTCCCAATAACATCATTCAACATTTCATTTATCCTAAACCTTAACTCCTCCACTGCATCCTCTATCCCCTTACAGTTACACTTCAACGCTTCAGCTTCAAGTTCTCTCATAGCCTTCTCTATGTCCTTTAAATACCCCAAACACGCATATTTTATAACTCCGATAGTATTCTTGTCAAGTATAACATAGCCTTTTTCAGTCTTTATTACTATTAACCCTAAGCCAGTTATCTTATTTACTATCTCCTCTTCAAACGTCCTACTTACAACTACTCTCCACTCAGCCCTCATGGAAGTCCTCATACCCTTTCTACAAATATTATATCGCCTTTTTCCTTTGTCTCATTTTTATCCTGAACTTTGTTAAGTATCACTTCCATTACCACTTTTATGATTGTTAATACTTTCTTTAACTTTCTATTACCTGCGATATCATCTGTTACAGGTGCTCCATATGGAGTCTTAACCATATATAACGGTTTTACTTTATCACCCATAACCGCTAATCTATATACCTCGATGTCATCATTAGTGATTACCATCAGGTAATTACCCCATGTAGCGTCCTCTATAACCGCTCCATGCTTTATCTTTATACATCCATCATTGTCACAGTACCACAATATCGATGCCACTGCATTCTCCATGTTCACCTCAATTCTCTTACCGCTTACCTTAAGCCTTTCAAAAACCATCTCCGTCATAGCCCAGCAACCTCAGCTTATTTCTCACTCTCGGGGATATTATTAACGAACTCATCTACCTCCTCCTCTCCGTCCTGAGGCTCTTTGCTGAATTTAGAGACCAGCTCACATATACGGCGCAAGAGGCCACTCCCAGCCCACAGGTTGTCACTCAGCTTTACACGCAAGCCGTCCTGGAATATTAAGAACCGCAATGACGTCCTCCCTATCCACCACGTATAGCCAACAGGGCCTTTGATTTCGCCCTTCCGCTGAAGCTCCTGGACTTTGGGTATCGCCTCCTCCAGGATTTGCGCCACCGACCTGTCAAAGCTCGCCCTCACCCTCAAGTCGAGAAACTCACGGTCGCCCACAGTGCGCCTAACCACAGCCCAGCCTCTGCCACTGGCAACGACGTTCTCGGCCCCCCTTTGGGGGGCTCTCGCCTGTTCGGTTGGGGTTTGGGTGTTTTTGGATTTTGTTTTTGGTGACATGTCCTTTTTTCCGTCCGCAAATATAAAGCCTGCGCGCAAAATAAGGTAATACAAGCGTAATACCGCAGCCCCCCTTTTTTAAAATAAAAAATTAGAAATAAACAATACGCGTAACGCCGTGCGCCGTATTAAATGAACACCGAACGCCGACAAATAATATGGCAGGGGGCGTGGGGGAAACTACCAAGCTAACCCTCGGGGTCTCTCTTGGGGAATTCCCACCACTCCCCCCTCCCCCCAAGAACCTACAAAACACCCCTTTTATAAACTTTAAAAACTTTCCGTAGGACAGCGGACGCCGAACGCCGAACAACGCCACCACATTGTACTTATAAATGTTACGTAGCCCCACCGCACCCACCACAACATTTAAAAACC
>FWWM01009917.1_pt1 | contig 17242 bp, 15 predicted proteins | sample 2228351 | NCBI WGS metagenome assembly FWWM01 (sample SAMEA103939774, study PRJEB20133) | metagenome | reverse complement strand
TTTCTGCCCCGTGGCTGTGATGTAGGCGTTTGGGTCGGCCGGCGTGTATATTTTTAAGGTAAGTGTAGAGCTGGAGCTGCAGGTGTATACCGCCAGGCCTATTAATGCAATGTTTATAGGCATCTGGGCTCCTGGCGGTATTCTAACAGTAAAGAGGAGTCTGGAAACCCTCACGCTGTAGCCGTAGTCTGCGCCGAACGTGTATCCCGGCTGGCCCACTGAGGAGAGCCAGTTGGCCGTTAGCAAAGAGTAGACGGAGCCGTCAGAAGGGGCGGGCTTGTTGTACACCACTGCTATAGAGGCGTTGATGGGACGGTTAAGTGGGTTGTAAATCTCTGCGTAGAACCATAAATAGCTGTTGGCGTAGGGCGCCGCGCTTATACGCGCCAATAGGTAGCGGCCGAAGCTCGGCGCGGTCTGGGAGTTGGGCACACATGGGGAGGCGGTGGGCGACGCCGGGGGAGTTGGAGTAGGCGTAGAGTAGGGGCAGAGGTAGTAGCGGATAGAGCTACTCGATCCCCCCTGGATGGCTAGATATATGTCAGAGACTCCGTGTCCTAGATAAGCCCATGGAGTTCTGCCCATTATAAAGTCGTTGTTGGCGTAACCCGTGGCGTTGAAGTACATCACCGGCGTGTAGCTAGAAGATTGGGGGTTTCTCACGTTGATTGGCGACGCTGGGTTGAAGACGTATCTCGCCCAGCTACTTACGGCGGTGCCGCTTTTAGTCTCTGTGTAATACATCGGCTCCGCTTGACCTCCGGACTCGCCGCTTTGGGCGCTACCGCCCGCCCGATCCCTCGGCGTCTTGGGCCTTCTGACGTCCAGCGGCTTGCCTCTGTAGTAATACCTCCCGCCCCTCTCCTCCGCGTCTAGATACACATAGTAAGCCACGGCGTTTGGAATCTCTGTGGCGTTTCTGGCGATGACAACCCGGGCCACTCCCAAGCCCTCTACCTCTATGTCCACCACGCGCCCCTTTACGCCCGGCGGAGGCGCCGGCGGCCGCGGCGCGAAATACCTCCTAGGTATGGCGAGGTATACGCCCTGGGGCAAGTACATGGTGGTGTTTAAAGCCATTTCCTGCATTATTATATCTCTCTCCACCATGATGTAGACGATGGGTATTGGCTCAACCGCCGTGGAGTTAATCACAACGTAGGGAAAGCCGTCCCCCGGGCTAAACTCTACGAAGACGTAGCTGGAAATATCCGCCGCCCTTAGTGCTACAATTAACAACATCGCAGTTATTAACGTTCTTCTAGACAACATATATCAAAAAAAACGGGTTTATAAACATTACGCTACCGACAGGTGAGTTTAACCAGTAGGCGGATTTTACCCAAGGCCCAAGTCGCCACTGCTCCCGCGGCTCCCACCGTCAGCGCGTAGAGGGGATCGGCCGGGGGCTCTCTCCACCACAGCCACACGTCCTTCCCGCCGAAGTATACACGCGCTGGGATTGACAAAACTCCCCCGGCTAAGTTCCAGAGGAATATCCACACGACGGCTCCCAGCCGGCTTGTAAAAACTCCGCTTCTCACGCCAAAATGCAAAGCGACAGCAACTGAGTAGATAAGCCCCACTAGCGATAAGATGATTAACTCAGGCCTCGTCAAAGACAAGAGATTTGCTGAGAAGGCCACCGCGGACAAAGCAGTGTATTTCGGCGGGAGTCTACAGGCGTAGTAAGCTACTTGCATTACTAGGTAGAGATAGTGCCCGAGGCCCATCAGCCCAGCCCCCACCCTAAGCCCCCAAAGGGGGTCCCAGCTCGCCAACAACCCGTAGGAGAAGTAGGGAAGGGCTAAGAGGGCCGGGGAAAGAATTAGATATTTTAGGCCAGGCTTTCTAACCAGTTGCATTTACTATAAACGGAATGTTGTAGGTGACCCTCATGCCGTGCACCCAGTGTCTGAGGTATTGAGTATCGGCGGGGGCGTTAGTATCTAGCCTTGGCATCTGCGACGCTACGGGCGTGTACATGCATAGATACGCCGAGTTGGAGACGTATACATTAACCACCTCTAGCACTCTGTCTACGTTTGCCACGCCTATTTCAAACGCCACTTGGTAATACTTGTCATATATCCCAGCACGCCAAGATACAGCGACGTAGTCCGCGGCCTGCGTGACAGCCAGATCTGGATATAACAATCCGCGGAGATCTAAGACTCTATCTATAAACCAGCTTAAGGGGCCCGGCAAGAGGCCGACGAAGTCTAGCACCGTCTTTATCGCTTGGGCGAGTCTAAACGTCCAAGTCAACCACCAGGGTTCTTCAAACTTAGTGCCCTTGACGTACACATTAACAGGCGGTGCAAATGCGGTAGCTGGTCTGACGCGGAAATCCACGCTATGTACTCTATACCCACTCGGGGCGCCTATATTTACGGCGAGAAAGTCAGCGGGCCTCGTACCCGCCATTGCGCTGTATGTCTCTATATTAGCTAAGACAACTGTGTAGTTAACCTGCGGCAACTTCGCCACAGTGCAAGACCTAAGCGTCTGCGAGTAGTAGGCCCTGAGTATTAGGGTTAGCCATTTGTCAACATTTTTATCTATGTAGTTTTCTGCAAACCTGCGCCCCGAGATGTCTACTCTGTATATTACCACTTCTGAGGCGGCGTAGTTAAATGAAACTCTAATAACCACTGCCTTGTCCCTAGCCCTCGCCTCGTCGTACCAGAACCCGATGGTAGATGAGCTAAGCGTGATAGCTCTTCTAACCTCATATCTACATACACCGTTGTTGTATCCAGACGCCGCGAAGGACGCGGAGTCTATCTGCATATGGGCGAGGTCTCCCACGTACGTCGTCATAGTTAGCTGAGGGCACTGCGAGGTGCCCCACGGCACGTATACGGTCATGTCTAGGTTAAGCGCCTGGCCGTAGTAGCCATCAACTAGAGTAAAGGGGCCGAATATAATATTCCTAACCGGCGGCCGAAGGACTTGATGATACACAACGCCGCCTACATACTGAGATCTGTCCACCGGGGCGACTCCTAGCGAATAGCCCCCCATGGCCGTGGCTATGGCGTTTTTCCTAAAGCCTAGAGTGGCGTTTGCGCCTACTGTATACGTGGCGCTGACGCTGGGGGCGAAACACAGCTCTAAGCCTATGAACTTATCGGGCCAGTTCAGAGAGATTGAAGTGGTGAACGTGACGTAGCCGTTTCTCAAATCCACAGACCACGCCCCCAAGAGATACTTCTTATTTAGCGTCGCCGGGTCCACCTCCCACACCTTAATTACCCCCTTCCCCGCAACTGCCCCGCTACTGAGACTACTGGTAAATACATACCACGCAGTCCTCCACACATAAGTGGCGTTATAACCAACAGAGGCCACTGTCGGATTATCTGGCGGGCTGTAGGAGTCAGTCCTCAAAACCTCCAGACACCGCTCACTGTTACTGTTAACCAACCCATTAAACTGCTTGTATATAAAGGCGCCGTCTGGAAAGACAACAGAAGACGCTTGAAACGCTTGTAGGACAGAGCTGAATTTGTCAGTAGCGTCTCTCCCGTTCTGCTCCTTATCCCTCTCCGCTGGCCCTCTTCCAACTGGCGGCTTGACCCACGTGGCTTTGGCCTTACTAGCCTTTATCTCCTCGCCTGGCTTTAAATAGCTGTAAGTGGCTATTACCTCCGGCGGTGCCTCAACGAGCTCTACTACAGTATTATTTATATATACGCGGAGGACTCCCCTCTTGAAGTTAGGCGGGGCTCTAGCCCCGAGGGCTTCGCGCGGTAGGTAAATTACGGCTTTTTTAAAACTCCACGTGGGTATATTAACAGTGGCGTTGGCCTCATACCAAAACGCCCTGTCCCACTCCCCCACGTATGCCATATGGACTGGCCTCAGCGCCTTTCCGTCGTAATACGCCAGGGGCGGGATCTCCACGCTGCTATTAATATACACCGCTATTCCCCCAGCCCTTGCAAATACGAGGATCACCAATCCTATTAACGCCAACATTATAGCCTTGCTGGACACCATGACTCAAAAAAACAGGCTTAAAAGCATTGCCACCTTGAGGATTCCCTTCGCGTTTATGCGGGCTGTAGTTGTATGTAGCTTTAATGACCGTGGTAGCCTGCCCTGCGTTTATCCCTGCAACGGGTCTGGAGGCTAGGGGGCTTGGCCTAAGAGGCTGGAAACGCCGTCTATACGTTTGGGTAGTATAGGCGAAATATCTCCCTGAGCTCGGCCAGTTGTTGCTCTCTGCCCAGCCTCCTGACGATATTTCTCGCCAGGGCCCATACGGCGTTGACATCTCTATTAAGCTGGATTTTGCAAGTGGGACACCTCACCAGCCTCCCCCTCTTCTCCATCCTGCCGCCGCACAGAGGGCACGCGTCTGAAATCATTGTCGTGTGTAGCTCTACGTAGTGTTCTCTGGACAGCTCTATCACCTCGTTAAAGAGGGGCTGGAATTTGGGCATAAGGGGTAAATCGACGATTAAGATGTTAACTCCCTTTTTGGGGTGGAAGGCCTCCTTTATGCTACCAGCGACTCCCTTGGCCACCAGCTCCACGTATCCCCCAATTCTAAACACGCGGTATATCACGCCGCTTTCATTCACATCCATTGCGTGTATTACGAAGGGACTGCCCTCTACCAGCTCCGGAAGCCCCAGCTTCTCGTCCGGCCTTACGAGCCTAATTAACAGCCCCTCCTTCCTCACGAGGACCTCCGCCTTGGCCAAGCCCAGTTGTGAGACGTCGGCATAAGTCATTCTCCAGCTCTTGTACATACACAGCGGCATATCCCCCGCGTAGAAGGCGATGAAGCTCTCCACCAGCCTCACGGCGCCGCCAAGCTCCACCACCTTATAGTCCCCATCAAGGACCTCCCTGGCCTTTTCAACATCGCACTTCAGACTATATAAGAACATACGGATTTATTACGTAGAGCTATACTGAGCTTTAGGCTTTCCCCTTCTCCATTGGTCTATATAGCCGCCTCTACAATTAACTGAATACTCCGCGCTGGCGAATTCGGCGGCGTTGGGACTTGTCTCTATGTTCCCCTGTTTAGATCTGTCTTCGCTGATAGGCTTCTTGCCGTCAGCGTAGAGCTTAACTGCCCATCCAGCGCCTATCGGTTTATCCCCCGCCAAGTCTCCAAACGCCTTGATTACAGCGGCCAGGCGCTTGACGTCTTCACGGGAGCTAACGAATTGAGCCTGTAACGCCCTGCCAATCCAATTCGTGCTTATGTGCGCCACCTCCTCCCCGCCCAGCTTAAAGCAGATGACAGCCTTTGGCATTCTGCCGTTTAAGCCCAGCGGCCTCCTCTCCACGGCGGCGTGTCTGTGAACAAAGTTTTTCGCCATTGCAGTATTCCATTATAACTTTTTGAAAAATTTTCTCCCCTTACGTAGTAGGCCCAGGAGGGTTGTGGGAGTAAGGCGCGGCGAACGGAAAAATGCCTCCGGAGCCTTAACTTGCTGTCTGGAGAGAGGCGCCAGATGTCAGTTATGTATAAAAGTGGCGTATTAAAAAGATATTATGAGCTACCGAGTTGAGGACGTGGTATATTATGTCGTCAAGAGGCTGGGCGAAGTGAACGGCATAAAGAAGTTGATGAAACTGGTCTTTTTATTGCAGTATGAGGCCAGGCCGCGCCTCGGGCGGCGGATTGTCGTCAAGTACTTATACGAAGGCCAGCCAGTCGCCAGGTCTGAGTTCTACATATGGTCTTTCGGCCCTATGAGCAACGAAGTGTATGACGCTGTCGAGGCCCTTGAAAACGAGGGGCTGTTGGAGACCTCCTTAGGCGATTACATTAAAATTATTACTAAGGGGGAGAAGGCCTTTGAACTGCCGCCCCCAGTGGCGAGGCGAGTTGATGAAGTGGCGGAGAGATACGGGCGGTGCAGGGGCTGGGAGCTTGAAAAGGTAGTCAATAAAATGCTGAAACTTGATGTGGAGAAAAAGAATGAGTACATGGGTTTTCCCGTGGATAAGTACTTAGAGCTCGAGGGCCTCAAGCTTGAAATGCGCGAGCTAGCTCATGGGAGAGTTGAGACAAAGCCACGACGGCCACCCAGCGGTCAGTATTGAGCGGGGCGGCAGAAAACACTCTGGGCTCAGATATGATGACTACAAAGAGCTAATAGAGAACACGTGTCGTTCTTGGAATCGCGGCGTGGAGTGGCTTAGAGACAAATTCGGAGATAATTACAAAGGACATATGGGCCTTCTCGGTACTGCGTTAGTGGCTTGTTATGCCATGTCACGATGCCACGACGTAGTGATAGAGCCTAAGATTAGGCGAAAAGACATCCCTTTAGATCTGTCAGTAATTAATCCGGACATAGCGATTGTACAGAGCGAGGGGCTTTTAATAATAGAGGTGAAGGTTCACCGCAAAGAGCCAATTGCGCTTACTAGTCAGCTGGACGACTTCATTCTAAAATATGGGAGGCAGCTGAAAAAGTGGGGTATATACCTGGCCGTTATTCATTTTTGGATGGGGGGTAGGACGCCAGCAATAAAGTTGCCGCCGTGGGCCGTGGAGTTGAGCCTATCCCCTGGCAGAAAGCTAGACGAGCTCTACGGCGAGTTAGATCGGCTATTGCAGGCGGTCGTCGGCCGTAATCCCTAGTGGCGCGTCTCCGGATAATAAACTTTTATAGATCTGCTTACTGTAGTGCCATGTCTGAGTTCCGGTTGCCTGGCGAGGGGGAGATCCTCGGTAAGGTTATTGAAATGTTGGGAGATGGGAGGTTTAAAGTAATATGCGCAGATGGGCAGATCAGGGTGGCCAGATTGCCGGGCCGTCTTAGGAGGAGGCTGTGGCTCAAGGCCGGCGACTACGTAATTGTTGCGCTATGGGATTTCGACAGGGAAAAGGGCGATATTGTGCACAAGTATGAGAAAAGAGACGTTGAGGAGCTCAAGAGGAGGGGATTTGCGGAGGCTATTGAGGCTCTTGACAGCTACGCGTGAGGAAAAGTCGGAGTGCTGAGCCGTGACGAATAGCGGCGAGCTGAAAATTTATAAGGCTGTATCGTTGTGTAATCTGTGAGATTTCCCCCAGTGGGGGTTGACCAAGTCCTCGGCCTCTTGAAAATTATACACAACCTCGGCGGCAGGGCCGATGCTATGTATGTCAACGACGCCGTAGATGCCGACATGGGCGATTTGTCCCACGTGGTAGACGCAGCGGAGGCCCTGGGCCTAGTTAAGGCCCAAGGAGGGGACTTAGAGCTCACCGCCGAGGGCCGACTCGCAGTTGAGAGGCCAGTAAGAGAGTTCCAAAAGCGTTTAAGAGATAAGCTGGGGTCCCTTGAGCCCTTTGCCAGCCTCTTGAAGTTCATAACCGAGGCTGGTAGAGTGGAGTTCGAAGAGGCATTGAAATTCATCCAAAGCCTGGGCTATGACGCAGACAGTGCCAAAAAGATAATTGACTGGGCTGTCTTTGCCCAGCTGGTGGAGATCGACGACGGGAATTGGGTCGTCCCCGCCTAGTGTCCCCTTTCCTTCCCTGGCGCCCGAGCGCCGGCCCAGCCAGGCGCGCGGTGATACGAGCCCGCCTAACGCCACTTAGGGCACCTAATCTCCCCGCCCCAGCGGTGGGAAATACAGTGTATCTGCCACAAGACGATGTAGTCAAGTAAATAAAGCGGTGCGTCATACGGCGACGGCAACGCGGTTGGCAACACGTCATACGCAGGCGGCACCGCCATTCTATAAAGCCGCCCCAGCCCGTTAACCACTACCGCGCTGGTCACAGCGCCGAGCCAGAAAAACGCCAGCGACGCCAGCCTCCCAACCCCGTTGCCGTATAGAAGTGGGCCAAACAGCATCGTAGCCATTAAAACGTGCACTACCGCCCTGGCAAAGCCGAAGTGGACTCCCATATATGCGACTAAATACGCCGCGAAGTAGAGCAGAGTCCAGCGCGGTCTCCCGCGTAGTCCATCAAAATAGGCCGCATAGAATGAGAAAAACCCCACTGCGTAGAGTGCTGTGCGCCAGACGCCACCGCCCCAATAATATACAATATAAGTGAAGAGGGAGAAGAGAAGAGAAAAAAGAAGAAAATTCCTCGCCTTATCTAAAACGGTCAACATTACACCGGTAATCTGCTGAAACTCCCCTTAAGTCCTCTTGTTTACCGCATGTGAACGTCCTAAAGATATCCACGCTCTGTGTGGCATATGTGTTTATATAATTCACTGGCTTGTAGTACTGCGCTGGTGGTATAGGCATTGTGTCGCTGTAAATCAGCCTGTCGCACATATATACCTCCTTAACGTTTATGAAGTAGTCGCCACCTTGCGGCAACGAGACGCCAAAGGCCAACAACAAAATTACCGGCCTATTGACTTCAAACGCGCCTATGTCAACTGATACCACTAGATAATTCCCGTCGTTGTAGGCGCTGGCGCTTGAGGGACCTGAAAGAGTCTTCACAGTATCTGCCGAGAGCAGAAGCCATCCTATTAAAGTGCCGATCTTTTCCAAAATCTTCCCCATAGTGCCGAATAACTGCGACACCCAGTTCAAGAGCAGTGACACAACATCATAAATGCTATCACCCTGAACATACAATGCTATTACAGATGGTGTTAACCGATTTGCGCCGCCGTTTAAGGCCAGCTTTATCCTAATAGCATTCCCGGGGCACAGCGCGCCGTCTTGATAAGGCGATAAATAAGCCGCGAGTCTCATACTACCAGTGTTAGAATCGCCCCCTCGATCATATATCTTGGCCTCCACTCTGTATTTGTAGAAAGGCGACGTATATACCATATAAAGCCAGTTCACGACCCCTTCTTTCCATATAAATGATGTCTGTCTATTCATCTCCGGTCTGTAGATGCCGTAAATGGAGAGCTTGGCGTTAGATATAGTGGCTGTGTAGCTGTCAATAGGGCCTATGAGAATTGGGTGAGTTGACCCTCCTGTCTTTGCGTTTTCATAGGGCGGTATCCATGTATTTATAGAATACGTCCAGCAACCGTTGAGGGACTGCCCATATACCCTCGTGACGTACGTAGTGCCCCAGTATATGTCTATATAGTTTTTGCTCGTGCCACATATTGTTAAAGATCCAGTTAAGTACGTCGTTGAGTAGGCAACCCCCGGCGGCACTGTGTATCCCGGGAAGACCAAGTAGTAGCCGTCACTTTTAGTGACGGGCTGATTTAAGCTCAGAGTCCCGCTTAGCTCGTGGGAGACAACGTGGAATCTCTGCCAGTACCCCGCGGCGCTCCCGTACACTACCACAAAGGCATCAAATGTGCACTGATCTACTAATGCATTAGGTGGAAGCCAAATGGTTATGTCCACAGTCTTTGCATCTCCTCTAGTAAAAACATAGTAAACTGTGGCGTATGGCGCCTTTGATGGCAAGACCGCGGCGAAGAGCTTACTTCGTATAGTTCCGTCACTGTACCTTTCAGCTATGGCTATTGTATATGAAGCATATGGGCCGAATTTATCTGTGGGCGTCGAGGCGGCTGTAATAACTATCTCCAAAGCGTACGTATTAGGGGGGAGTTCTATGGTGCCTCTCGCCGCGTTGCCTGAGGCGCACAACACGGTGTATTTATCCGTCTGTTTTAATTTAAAAGCACCTATATAGTCCAGCGTAGCCGTTGTGGCGTAGTAATTGTTATAAAACGGCTCCACTTCTCCCGTCGCCGGCTGTTGGCCAGGACCTCGGCTGTTATTAGCTGGGACGTGTCTCTGGTAGCGGATTACCTTGGCGTTTACCTCCGCCTTTGTCAAATTGGCGGGAGATGCCGCAGGTATTGCAGTGGCTAGGAATATGTGGCGTTTCGCTCCATTCTTGTCTTGAACCTCCGCGTATACGCCTTCAAGATTGGGAGGCTTTGCAGGGGGCTTCGTGGCGTTTCTAGCCGGTAGGTACATACAAAGCTTGGTATTGGGCTCAAGTGCTGGCGGCAACACCATGGCGCGGCCAGTCGTGGGGTTTGTCTTATTTAGCTCAGTGACGTAAATAATAGCTATGCTTTTCCCCTCCACGTAGAGGGGGGCGGGGAGCCACTCAGTGCCGTTCCACCAAAAGGCGCCTAGTCTATGCGATGCGTGTCCTGATAAGCCCAGAGCCGCCGCGGGCAGACACACCTCTACCACTGGAGTAGCCACTACTAAGGCCGCTAGCAATAATAATACTGACACTTCTTTGGTCAACAAGTGTCAAAAAAAACAGCTTTAAAAATTTAACTCTCACTGGATAATCTCCCGGCATTAAATATACGTATATACTTGGTCTAGGTACTTCTGGAACTCCGGGCTCTTCCTATTGCGCGGATATGGCAAATTGATTTTTATGTCGGCCACAATTTTCGCGGGCCTCGTGCTTAAAACGACCACTCTGTTGGCCATGTAAACGGCCTCGTCCACTGCGTGGGTCACCATTATTACAGTGTGCACTGTTGAGAGGTTCTCGTGCCATATCCTCACAAGCTCTGCCCTTAAGCTCTCCGCTGTGAGGGGGTCTAGGGCTGAGAAGGGCTCGTCTAGTAGCAATACCTCGGGCTCAACTGCAAGCGCCCTGGCGAGGGCCACTCTCTGTTGCATCCCTCCTGAGAGCTGTTTGGGATATGCCTCCTCAAACCCTGAGAGGCCCACTAATGCCAAATAGCGGGCCGCCGCCTCCCTCGCCTCGCGCCAGCCCATCCCCCTGGCCACTAGGGGGAGGGCCACGTTGTCCTCCGCCGTTTTCCACGGCAGTAGAGTCGGCGATTGGAACATCAGCGCTATCTCCCTCCTGGGCCCCCTCACAGGCTCCCCCCTGAACCTCACCTCGCCCGAGTCGGGGCGCTCAAGGCCTGCTATTATTCTGAGGAGCGTGGACTTGCCGCAACCAGATGGGCCGAGCAACGCCACGAACTCCCCGGTCTCTATGTCGATGCTGAGATCGTTAAACACCTCTACTTTGCCATACTTCTTCTTGATCTTGTTTACTTCTATTAACGCCATTTTGCCGCCTCTTCGTACAGCCTCTTCCACACGAATTTATTCACCGCGACGACCAGCGCCGTCATGGTTATCACCGACGCCAAGAGGCGGGGCATATCGCCGGCGTCGGCCGCGTCTGCCATGTACCGGCCCAGCCCGTGGACGCTTGCCAGGGGTTCGGCAACTATGGCCGCGTTCCACGCGCCTCCCCATGTGGTTAACATGCCAGTTATTAAATAGGGAAGGGAGGCTGGCACTAATATGTGGAGAAAATAGGCCGCGCCGCCTATTTGATACGCCCTGGCCAAGTCCTGCGGCACGTCGCGCCATGCGGCTATTGTATTAAGCACTGAGTAAATCAATGCCCCGGGCATTAGAAGCAAAATTGCCAAGAGCTCCCCCTTCACCACAGCGCCGAGGAGTGGGTATAAAAACACTGCCGGTATGGAGGATAAAAGCGACGTCCCCAGCAGAATGGCAGTTTCCCAACCCGGCTTTTTTACAACAGAGTATAAAGCCGCCAGCCCGGCCGCCCCGCTGATAGCCAAAACTGCAACTACTCGTAAAAGAGAGGGCGGAAGCGCCTCGGCTGACTCGGCCGCTCCGCGGAGGAACTCCCCCAGCTGGGGGAGGGACGGGGGGGCTTTTGCGACGTAGTAGCCAACCGCCGTAATGAACAAGGCCGTGAGCGCAACGACGACGTACCACCCGTATTTCAGCCATGCGCTGAGGCTCTCGGCGAGGGAATTCGGGGGCTGCGGCACTTCTCTAGCCAGCTTCCGCCAGAGCGTCAAGTAAAGAAGAGAGTTGGCTAGGGCGCCTGCGGCTATGCCTATATATGCCGTGGCGTAATCGCCGGCGTTAAACGCCTCCACCACAAGGCTCCCAATGCCGAATAGCCTTATCTCAGTGCCTAAAGTTATTACCTCCGAGGCAGTTATGAAGAAAAAGGCATTCGCCCAAGACACGGGGATGTTGTAATAAATCCCCCTCAAGGCCGCCGGTATGTATACATGGGCCAGCTCAAGCCTCTCGTTGAGGTAAATCCGGGCCATATCCACGTACTCCGACGGCATAGTCTTAAACGACTGGTAGACGCTGAAGATTATATTCCAGGCCATAGAGGTGAAGATTAAGAAAATGGCCGCGAGCTCGGCCCCCACCACTGGAAATAGGTATATGAAGACGTATAGGGCAATGGGGAAAAAGCCGAGGATGGGCACAGACTGCAAAACGTCAAGCACTGGGAGCACGAAAGACTCCACTCGCCTAGACTTGTGCATCGCATAGGCGACGGCATATGCAACAGCTATTGTAATCAACAAAGCTATTGCCATTCTTCCAAACGTGGCTAAAAGGGCTAAGAGGGCCAAAGCCGCCGACCACTCGACCCCATAAGAGGCACAACGCTAACAATATATAAAGTATTTGTCACTATAACCGCAAGTAACAAGCTTCAATACACCGCCCAGGGTCAGGCCCGTTTAGCAACGGCAATCGCCGCTTTCTGTGGAAAACAACGGGCTAGCCTCGGCAGAGGCTAGGGATTTGACAATGTGTTAAATAGCTGGCGCCGAAGTCCGCCTCCTTCTCTAACCTTCCCACGTCAATCTCGCCGGCCCACTCCGCAAGCCTGCGCTTTCCCCGCGGTTTCGCGCAATTACATCCTCCGGCGACGTACGGCATTTTTTCGCCTCATGTCCAAGACCTATGCACAGCTAAGCCTCGTGTCTTGGATCCACGACGACTACTTTAATATTACTGGGGTTTGAAAAATGGCTTAAGACGCTGCTCTTAGCGCTGTCTATATCGTTATCCTCGCGATCTATTACGAATACGGCCTTAAAGTCCTTGCCCAGAACTCGCGCCTTTACCTTCCGCTCCAAGACCCTATTGCATTTGCGGTGATTTCCACATACCGGGGCTCTACCGAGCCCCCTTTGTGGAGAAACTTAGCGTGCAAATTTACCCGCCCCGTGTATAACTTACCCCTACAAATGCGCTGACGCCGTAGACTAAGGCCAAACCCCAAGTGTTTTGACGTATCGCCCATGTAGAACAAATCTGACGCCCTCCAGTACATAGGCAAGTGTGGCGAGTATGGAATTTTGAGCAACTCCCGGGGGGAAAAGAGCCTTGTGAAACGAATAAATAGCTTCTAGTATGTTAGTCTTGCCCGAGGCGTTGGGACCCACTAAGAGGTTAACTCCCGGCCTGAGCTTAAGTTCAAGCCGCCGAATGCTCTTGAAGTTCTCTATAAGTAAAGTCTCAGGATAGAAATACAGCTCCATGGGAAGCGGTACAGTTGCAGGAGGGCTTATACTATTAAACTTAACGGTTTAATTTTTTAAAGCCAGGTAAAAAATTGCGTTGGGTGATGTATGGAGACCTCGCCTGAACTATGAAGATTTTGCCGAGTGCTGAGCTCAGGTGCGTAGAGAAGAGGCGGGTTCTCTTAGCCTCCAACCCTTTAGCGGGGGAAGCGTGTTTAAACGCACGCCACGGTGGGGGTATGATACGGCTTGAAAAGATCACAAGCCTTCTAATGGGAGGACGTTGAGATGTCTTGTTTTGTCGCCGAGAGGCCTTTTGTAAGGCGGGCGGCGTTTTAAACCTGCGACGCGCCCGCGGGGGCGCAGACCCCGTCTGTGAAGTTGACCGTGAGGGGTTTGACCTCGGCTCCCCGGGGCACGTATACAACGGATCTGCCTGTGACGTTGAAAAGCGCCTGCCCTGCCTGCAACAAGCCGTATGGACAGCCCCTCACCTCTACCTCCACAGCCGTGAAGGAGTATACAGAGACCCCTCTGTCGTCTTGGACGGCCAGGGTGAGGCCGCGGAAGTCCAGCGCCAGAGACCTCGGCATAGAAGCTGGGATAGAGGCAACGAGAACCCTTCCGCGGTAGATCTCAACTCTGTCGGCGAAGCCCAGCGCCAGCACACTGCCATCGCCGGAGATGACAACGGCGTATACAGGCTCTTTAACAGGGATGGCGGCGGAGCCCCAGTACACCGCGCCCTCCGCCGCAAAAGCCAAGACGCAGTTTTGCGAGACCGCAGCCGGGGGCGTCAGCGTCAGCATTTCGCCAACGCCTATGTACCGGACTCCGTCTACAATTACATAGGGCCTGTCCCTCTTCTCCACGACGACTGTGTGGTTGCATCTCAGTCTGTACTCCAGCCTCCCGGGGGACCACGTCCCGTATTTCAACGTCCCGTTGTCGTAGAGGAGGGATATGACTGGGACGCCTACTTTCTGTGTAGAGACAGTCTTGCCGTTTTCCAGCTCTACAATATTGCCGGCGGCGTCGGCTACAGCCACTCTCCTGCAGTCTGTGGCTACCGCCGTGGCGTTGAAATTGAGCGTGACGCCCCAAAGCGGAGTGCCTCTCACGTAAAGCGCCACTAGGAAGCCCAGCCAGTGGGTGCCGTTTGTCAGCGGCCGGCCTACGGCTAGGCAAGAGCCCATGGGGTCAGTGGCTATTAAAGCGCCGGGGGCGTCCACGTGCCACAGCCTCTGGCCAAGGCCGTTTAACGCGCCGAATCCCCCCAGCGTGGAGTAGTACACCACGTCTCCGCCCTCTGAGACGTACACAGCCGCCAGCGCAAGCGCCGCAACGGCCAGTAATGCCAGAACCAGTCTCATAGGAGGGGAAGGGGAAAAAGACGGATTTAGAATTATTTTATAAAATTCAGCACTATCGGTGGCGTTGTTGAGTTCATGACAATTTTATTCGGAGCCATGTTTATAAACACGTCCCAGCCGCCGGCGGTAAGCCCCTTGAAAACGCCTGGCATTGCAATCCACGTAAAGCCTTTAGACAAACTGTCGGTTTTTACATTCCTAGACAAGATAATTTCGACATAGATATTTGTACCCTCACTTATTCTACGCGTTACCTGTACCGTGTTTCCAAAGGTTTTGTCATAGCCTTCACCGGCGGCTATTGCGTTTTTCATCTCGTTGTATACCGCTGTCACGTTCATTCCAGTTTCCCCAACAGAGTCTATAAACCGCAGAAACGCCGTAAGCGCATCTTCGAGATTGCTACCGCACATTGTGTAAGTCTTACCGCCGATATAAACGTTGGCGCAGGTACCCATAACTATAGGCGGTGGGGGTTCCACCTTAGTAGTGGTTATCCTCAATGCAGTGTTATTCGGGTAAAACGCGAAAGTCTGCCTGTATACGTTGCCAGACGGCGATACAATAAAAACCTCATATATAGCATTTGGATCTAGAGTGCTGATATCCATCCACTGGTATGTATAAGCTACTCTTTTACGTATCACTGACACGTCAGTGTATTCACATGTCGCAAGCTCGTACTGCTCGCCGTCTATTTCCACGTAGCCTTTAGTCGATATAAAGTAGTAATGATAGTAGGCACCGTCAATGATCTCATAACTATATTTTGTATCTATGTTTTTAACGATGAAATTCACTGGCAAATTTCTACTTGCCTGAAAATCGCTGATAGTATAACCATATGGCGGGTGTATATATGAACGGAGAAATCCCCTAAACGTGTTTACGCCGCCTGTGTCGATTCTTATATACGAGCCCACGCCAGATGCAACAAAACGCAACCCGTCTGTCTGATATTCTATAATTATAGAATTCCTAGAAAATATATTGAAAACGGGGTAGTAGGTATATACATACGCATTGTATTGTTGATAGACCCTTTCAACACATTCAGTGGTTATCTCAATGCCGAGTGAAGAAAAAGCGGCAGTCGCCTCTAACGCCGTTCTGCCGCCAAACACCGTAGGTACGGCCGTGACAAAAGACGACCGGAGCGGTTTTGAACACGAGATTCTGCCCTCTACCTTCCTCGCAAAGCCGTTGTACTGGAACAACGCCTCTACATAGTCGCCGCATTTAACATACACGTCAGTCCACCCGCGGCCCGAGCCGGCGTACCTCCCGTTGACGTAAATATGGGCGGTTACAGGCGCGTTTGAGTAGTCAAAGACGCCGAGCTGAATGCCCCGCGTCGTGTTTTTGAATGTAATATAGGGCATGGGCTCCCCGTATGGAAGGGCCTTAGGCCAGCCGCCGAAGACGTACAGCATCAAAGCTGCCACAGCTGTAGACACAGCCACTAGTAGCACAACTCTTACAATCTCCATAGGGGGGATGGAGAGAAAAAAAGTGTTGAATTACCTCTTTCGAAAAACTACTATTAGCGCCGCAACGGCGGCTACTGCTACCAGGGCTAGGGTGTATGGGGAGATGGGCCACTGCCTCGCCACAACGGCGTCGCAGAGGCGGTCTGTCTCGACGGCCCCCCGTATCACGCCGAGGGCATCTGCGTTGAACCTCACCCCGCATAGATAGGCCCAGGCGGTGGGGTCGGGCACGCCCAGTGGGTCTCTCGCCGTGGTTTGAAACACCGCTTTATACCTCGCCGTTGTGTTGAGCGGACCCCTCACCTCCACCCGCGGCGTCAGCGGGATGTACCTCACCCCGCCGGCCTCCGTCTCGTTTAGCACAACGGCGGAGCCCTCGTAGGCCCACCCCCTCCACCCAGCCACGCCCCCCACCTCAACCCAGTACTGCCTCCTATAGACGACGGAGACGGCCTTCGGCCCATCCACCGTAATCTCCGCGGGCTGGGGGTCGACTAGCCTTGTTAAATTACCCAGGTCTATTACAGAGGGCGGCTTGTACACGGCGCCAGCCGGCGCCCACTCCTCGGCGGCGGCTGTGGGGGTTGAGATTCTCAGGCGGTAGAGCCTCTCGGCGTAGAAGACGGCACATTTAACCGGCATAGCCGCTGTAAATACACACGTCCCGTTGGGCCCCCTAAGCGCGGTGCCATTCCCCAGGTCTAAAAAATGGGGCGGCTCGTAGGCGAAATGCCCACCCTCGGCAATCCACGTCTTATTCACCCCTAGGGGAGTCGCCACCGTTACCTCATACATCCTCTCCCCTCTATAGACCACCTCGGCTGGGCCGTAGGCGGTGAACTCGGAGAGGGTCCCCCTAATCTCGCCGTTTGTCAGCCTAACCCGGACCTCCGCGGGCTTGAGGAGGAGGGCTGTGCCGTTGCCTAAATCTACGAGACGCGGCCGCGGGGCGACGGCGGCCCCGGCCTCTACCCACGTCTTATTCACGCCTAGGGGGGTTTTGAAGACCAGGGCGTAGTACATTGTGTAATTCGGCCTCACCGCGGTGGGCTTTGTCACGTCCAGCGACACAGGCGCCGTTTTAAAGGCGGTGCCGTTGGCCAGCTCTACAAACCTCTCCGGTATCTCCAGCCGCCCGTAGGCCCAAACCTCCTCG
>FWWM01009913.1_pt1 | contig 17249 bp, 13 predicted proteins | sample 2228351 | NCBI WGS metagenome assembly FWWM01 (sample SAMEA103939774, study PRJEB20133) | metagenome | reverse complement strand
TGGGATTCCCCGGCGCAAGTCGGGAACGCCGTTCGCCCGGCGACGTGGTCGTGCAATAAACGACTACGGTTGAAGGAACGGTCCGGAGAAGGTCGCGGTCCCAGGCCTGACGGAGAACGGCAGATAGGACGTTTCCCTGCCTTTGGAGGGCACGAAGAGGACCCGCAAACTCGGTCTCCACGACCAAAAGCCGCTTATCTTGTACCCCCTCGTCGATGAGTTCCCCGTTTTTCTCGACCCGGTCCCTCACGGCATAAACCAATCCCTCTCCCGAGGAGAGCCCGGTCGCCACGCATTCTCGGTACCAGTCCGGAAATGCTCTGCGGGCCACGTCGAGGACGAGGTCCAAGGCCGTGCCCTTACGCCCCCTCCCCGTGGGTCCGACGGTCAGCGGCCATATCCGGAGACGGTGCACAGTTCCCCCTACCCTGACGAAGGGACCGGGACCGACCAGGTTACCGAACACCGCCAGGGCCGTGGCCAGGACGGCCGCGGGGTGGGCCTCGGTGTAGGGTTCCACGGCCCTCACCAGCTCCCCGGCCCACCCGATGATCGCCTGTTCCCCAAGCCTCGGCGGCCGCAACGAATTTACGAAGTACGAATTAAACGAAGTAAACGAAGAAAACGAAGTAATTCCCGGCCGACCCCCGGACAGGGCCAGGAGGAGGTCCTGGGCGGCCCGTTCGGCCTCCTTCAGCCGGCCGGACTCCAGGTGGTGGGCCAAGGCCCTGGCCCGGTCGCGGAGCCTACGGCGGACGGCACAGGTCTTGACCCGTTCCAGGTACCAGGGCGCGTTGGCCGAGGACACCTCGCTGTTGTAAAGCGCGGCAATATAGGCCGACCCCCCCGCCGCCTCCAGAAGGCCCCGTTCCACCAGCAGGACGGTTACCTTGCCGGGATTGGCGTTCCCGCAGGTCGTGGCCAAATCACGGATGGCCTCGAAGATGACCCGGTGGGAAACCTCGGCGAAGTCCTCGGGTTCCAGGGCCTCCACCAGGGCCCTGAGCCGGTCGGGATCCTCCTCCAGCATCAGGGATCCGAGTAAACACCGCTCGGCTTCAGGGTTGCGCAAGGGGGAGGAGGGTCCCGTATAATCCTGACGAGCCATGTCACTCACCTCCCCCTGAACTCGGCCCCGAGCCGCAACTCGGGGCCTGTTTTTTTGGAGGGGTCGTCAACGGAGAGTCTAGTCGTGACATGACGGGAATTCGGTCCACGGGCTACACCTTCGGCCTTCGGGTCTGGGCTGCGGGATTGTTGGTGTAGCACCTTGAGCAGACCGGCTCAAGTAGGCCCTGGAGGAGGAGGGCCGGCCCTCCGCACGAGGGGCAGGTGGTGGTCGGGGGGTTAGGGGGGCATCGGAGGGTCTCCGCCGGCGGACCGGGGTCCGGCCTGGGAGGCCTCGTCTCCTCAAGCCACCGCTCGACGTGGGCCCTGAGGCGGGGCAGGAGTTCGGAGGGGTCGTGCCGGTTCCATGCAGCCTCCTTACATGGGTCACACCTCAGCCGGCCGGGTGGGACCGGAGCGGAGCAATCGATGCAGAACCACCGGCCCTCGGCCCTCTCCTAGGCAGCCCTGCGCGCCTCCTCGGCAAGACGGTCCAGGTCATCGGCGGTGAGGGTCCGAGGGGGTGGGTCGGCCTGAGAGGGGCCACGGTGTTCGGAAATTAACCGATCGGTGAATTTCCGAACAGGGCTGTTCGGAAATTCGTGGCCGGTCTGTTCGGAAATTCCTCGAGCCCTGTTCGGAAATTTGGCCCTGGTCGCCCTCATCCGGCACCGGTCGCTGCACCACCGAGAAGGCCTACCGCGGCCCTGGGTGACAGGGAGTGGCCTACCGCGCCCCGGCCGGAGAACTCGGAGGCCCGGTTTGTGGCCCCGGAGTACGGCTTGCCGGGCGCATTCTTCGGCGGGCTTCCGAGCTACACTTCGCCTGCTTCCCGCAGCACCCGCAAGTAGACTTCATCGGCGAGGCGGAAGCCGGCGATACTGCGGAGGGCATCCAGGTATGGCTTGACCGCCGAGATCACCCCCTTTCGCTTGGCCTCAAGCAGGACGCCGGCCGGGCCGACCGTGCGTACCCCGAGGAACTCCGCTCCCACCTCCAGAGCCAGAGCGATGGCCTCGGCCTCGCCGACACCTAAAAGCTGCCGGAGCGCTTGGACCAGGGGCCGGTTGGCCACAGCCTGAAGGTGGATCCACGAAGATCGCGCGACCTCAGCCCCGCCTGCGGGATCAGCAGCTCTCCGTACAGGGTATGGAGCAATTCGAGCCGGCCGATGCGGGCAAGGCCGATGAGCGGCGAGCTATCGCTCACTATGCTCAAAGCCGCCCAAGCTCGCGCAAGGTGACCAGGTCCTTTTCGTACTCGGGGAGGTCATAGGAGACCGGGATGCCTCGAACTCCCAGCACCTCCTGGAAGGTCCAGGCTGAAACCCCGGCAAGCTCCCGCGCTTTGCCGAAGGACAGCTTGCCACGCCGGTACAGCGCCACTGCCAGCTCCAGCCGCAACTCCTCCGGCGTCATCCGTGCGGCCTCCAGTGCCTCCCGAAGTACTTCTTCCAGGGCCTCAACCATGCACACGCCTCCCGGTCGATTCTACACGCAGAGACGTTCTCGTGCATGGATCGTCCGGCGAGAACGGCCCCCTGCCGCTTCTGCCGCCGCCCGGCGGCAAGCCCATCTGCCCTCCCGCATGAGCCCGGCCATCCACGGCTTCTGCAAAGCAGGGAGGACGTTTACCGGGGCAGCAAGCCTCCGGCACGGACGGGAAGAGGCTTGCATCCGTTCCGTCTCCGCAAGGGTGTCGGCCGTTGCTAAGCGTGGACCGCTTCCTGTTTTCCCGGAACCACCCTCAGCAACCCCTGGCAGCGTGGGTGGGCGGCCAGGTGACGCGCCAGGGGAGTTGTCACCAGCCGGCTTACGGCACGCCGCATGGGCCGGGCTCCGTAGGTGGGATCAAACCCCTCCCGCATGCACAGCTCCACCACTTCCTCGTCCACTTCCACCCTGAGCCCCGCAAAAAGCCGCTCGATCCGATTCCGGATTGCCTCGATCTCCCTCCGGGCGATGCGGCGGACCGCCTCCTCGTTAAGGGGCCGGAAGACCACGATGCGGTGGATACGGTTGAGGAATTCCGGGCGGAACCGTGCCTCAAGCTGCTGCAGGATCGAGTGGGTCAGGGCAGGCTCCGGCGTATCGGTGAGGAATCCGGGCCGGCGCTGCCGGAACAGCTCGCTTCCCACGTTGCCGGTGAGCACGATGACGCTGCCGGCAAAGGAAACCGGGTTGCCCCTCCCGTCAAGAATGCGTCCCTCGTCGAGGATGGACAGGAGGGCATCGAGCAGGTAGGAGTCGGTCTTTTCGATCTCGTCGAACAGGCACACAACAGGGGCGCGGGCGGCCACCCGGTGCAGCTCGGTCGGTCGGCCGTCCTCTCCCAGGAATCTTGAAAGGCCCGACGGCCCGGCCAGGCTGCCCATGTCCCAGCGGACCAGCCGGTCGGGGCTTCCGAAAAGGAAGGCGGCGATCTCCTCTGCGAGCCGGGTCTTTCCGACTCCGGTCGGGCCCACGAAGAGCAGGACGGCGAGGGGGGCCCCCTCGGGGATCAGCCGCGCCTTGAGGGCGACGATGACGTCGGCCACGGCCTCCACGGCCTCCTCCTGCCCGTAGACGGCCCGCTCCAGGGCGCTGCGGACCTCCTCATGAGAGAGGGACAGGCGCGGATCCAGAAGGCGGAGCTGCAGGCCGGTGCGGCGGTGGGCGGCCAGGTAGAGGTGGTCGAGAGACGGTCTGCCGGCCCCGATGGCTGTGGCCTCCTCCATCAGGCGCGCGGCACTGCCCGGCATTGTCCCTTTGAGGAACAGGCGGGCGACCGTGACGGCTTCACGTTCCAGGTTCGGATCAGGGCTGCGGTCGGTCGCAAGCAATTTCAGGAGCCTTGAGGTCTGGGCTTCCGTCCAGGGGTGCAGTTCCAGGGGGGTCAGGCGATCGGTGAAGGCGGGGTTTTGGGTGCGCATCCGATCCGCCAGGTGGGGGAGGCAGAGCACCACAAGCTGAAGGCCCCGGTCCATCCAGGGGAGGAGGAGGTTGGCGAGGGTGCGGTCGTCGTGCTCGGCCCTCGCACCGGCCCATACCATCAGCCACCCCTGGTCCAAGGCCAGGATGGCGTTCCTTTGCAGCAGGTCGGTTGCCACGGTCCTGACCTTTGTTTCGAACTCGTGCATGTAGAGGACCCCCTCCTGGAAGGCGGCGGGGTGCATGAAGTAGAGGGGCCTTGCGGCGAGGGATTGGGGAAAGCCCTCGGGTCTGCGGGCCATGGCGACGGCCAGCTGCCAGAGCAGGAAGTTTTTGCCGGTTCCGGCCTCCCCCCTCAGAAGGACGGAGCGTCCGGCCTGCAGGAGGTGGACGAGATGGATCAGGGGCTCTGGGGTGATGAGCAGGGGACGGGGGAAGAGTCCTTTCCCGGCCCGGTCCACGAGGTTTTCGCCCATGGCCTCGGGACGGGAGGAGAACATGAGGCGCTCCTCGGAGTCCTTCTTCAGGATCTGCTTGAAGTCGGGTAGCCCTCCGCCTTCCGGCCCGGAGCGTTCGGGCCGGGCGGGGTTCAGCAGGGAGGAGTCGTCCATCAGCGCACGGACCCATCGGGGCAGCTCCGCGTCCGCGGTCCTGACGGGCCGATCAAGGGGTCTAAGGGGCAAACCGCTCATATCCGGCCTTCTCGATGGGAGCGGGGTGAACGCGGATAGGGGCCTGCAGGACCCGGTCCGCCAGCCCGTAGCGGACGGCCTCCTGGGCCGTGAAGACCCTGCGGCGGCGCATGTCGCGGCGGATGCGGCGGAGGGGTTGTCCGGTGTGCAGGGCAAGGAGGCGGGAGACGGTGTCGTTGAGGGAGCGGGCCATCTCGTATTTCGCGCGCAGGTTGCTTATTGCCCTGTCGTTGTCCGAAAGGGAGGCCCAGACCTCGTGGAGGATCACCCGGGCATGGGGAGCGACCTGCCGCAGGCCCGGGGTACCGGCGGCGAGGAGGACGGCGGCCATGCCGGCCGCGCACCCCAGACAGAAGGTGGCAATGGGGCAGCCGACCAGCCGCATGGCGTCGTAGATCGCGAGGCCGTCGAGGACGTCTTTACGGTGACCGTCTCGCCGTAGCCGGGAGCTCCCCCCAGAGCCCTGGCGGGACGGATGGGGGTGCCGGCCGGGAGGCGAATGGTCTCGCGGACCCGGGGGGTCCGGGGCAGCCCGTAGCGACGGCGGGCCGTTTCACGGGAGAGGGGACGGCCCGGTCCGCCGGGTGCGGTCATGTGGGTGCCCGGGTTGAGGCCTTTGCGCAGCTCCCGGCGGGCCTGCTGTTGGGTGGTGTACCGGAAGAAGGTGGTGGGCCGCCTGAGGGGACGGGGACGCACCGTGCGATCGCGGAGGAGATCGCGCTTGAGGATGGAGCTGTGAGGAAGCCGGAACAACCGCCGAAAACGCAGGCGCGCGTCCGCCGGGACGGTGAGGGCTGCAACGGCCGGCAGGAACGAAAGCGGCAGTGTGAGGATACGGTTTACGACCATGGCATCCTCTCCTGAGGGTAGAGGAGGGAGCGGAGGGCCGAGCGGGCGAGCCGGAAGGGCACCCCCAGGAGGAGGAAGGGGAGGCGGAGGAGGTAGCCGACCAGACTGCCCACCGCGTGGTCTGCGGCGCGGTCTCCCAGGAAGAAGGCCAGGAGGTCCCGTAGGAAGGCGAGCGCGACAAGGCCTCCCAGCGCGTACCGGATCCAGAAGGGAAGGCCACCGAGCCAGGCGTCCAGGTAAGGCCAGAGCAGGAGCACGGCCGCGGCCGCGAGCAGAGTCCGTAGCCGGACGGCTCCCATCATCCAGGCGGCCACCAGCCCCGCCCCGATCCGGGGCCACCACTCCTCCGGGACAAACCACCATAGCAGTCTCATGGCTTCCTCCGGCTGCTTGCCACACTCCACCTTCAGGAACTGGGCCCGGAACGGCTTCCTGCCGCCGAAGCGGACCGCCGGGACTTTCCTCGCTGCCTGGCTGCGTCCCGTCTGGTGCCACAATCCCCCCGTATCTCGGCCCCGCCGTCTGCCCCGAAAGTATCAAGATCCGGCAGATGCTTGAGGGACTGCCTTACCGCGGGCAGGGTCCCCCCTCCACGCCGCTGAATCGAAAAGAGATGGTCCGCCACCCTCTCCGCCACGGGGCAAGGGATCCTCTGCAGCGGCAGAAGGTGGCCGTACAGCTTTCGAAACGCAGGCTGCCGGTAGAGCAGGCGCACGGGGGAGGGCTCGATATCCACGTGGAACTCCTCCCGGGCCAGGGCCTGCACCAGCCGGTCAGGATCCGGACGGGTTTTCCAGCGGGCGACCAGCCGCCTGAAGGCCGGGAGGATTTTCCTTGCCCGCCACCGAGGGGAGACTACTTCCACCAGGCCGGTGGCCTCGGCGGCCTCCAGCAGCCGGAACCATTCCTGCCGTTGCCGCTCCAGTTCCTGCAGAGCTTCTTTGAACAGGGTGTTGGCCCACAGGACACCCAGCGGGTGGGGCCTGCCGTTGAAGCTGAACTCGTTGTCCGCCTCCAGGCCCAGCTCCCGCTTTTGCCGATAGGGGTGCTGGGTCCATAGCACGGCGTTTTTATAAACGCGCTCCAGATCGGTCACAAGCGCTCCGCCCTCCCCTGCGAAGAGAGGTTTACCGGCCGTAAAGGAGGTGACCACCACATGGGCGGCTCCGCCCGCCGGAATGTCGTCAATACGGGCTCCCAGGCTTTGCGCTGCGTCCGCCACGTACACCATCCCCAGCTCATCCGCCAGTTCCCGCATGGCTTTGGTGTCACAGGGAACCCCGAACAGGTCCACGGCCAGAATTGCCCGGGTTTTGCGTGTGATCCGCCTGCGCACCGACCGGGGGTCCAGTGTCAGGGTGTCGGGGTCGATATCGGCAAATACGGGTTGGTTCCCGAGCAGCAGCCAGGCGGAAAGGCTGCCTCCGTAGGTGAGGGGCGTCGTGACGAACTCCACCTCCCTCAGATCCAGTGCCAGGGCGGTCGCCAGGAGGGCGGTGGTGGCATTACTGGTTGCCAGTGCGTACCGCATCCCGTAGTGGGACCGCAGTTTCTCCTCCAGCTCCCGGACCGGGCCCGTACCTGAGAGGTGGGCCCGTTCCAGCGCGGGGTCGGTCTCCAATCGGGTCAGGTAGCTTCTGATGGCGTGCAGAGCCTTCTCACAGCCGGGCATGGGGCGCAAGCCGATGCAACTCTTCCTCGAGCCTGCGGAGGTCGACTTCTCCCGTCTCCCGGCTCACGAGGTCTTTGAAGTGGTCCGGGAATGGGTAGTCGCGGGGGTTCTCGTACCAGGGAAGGTCGGAGAGAAAGGCGGTCACCCGCACGGCCCAGAGGTCCGCATAGACGATGCTGAGGGCGTCCACCGAAGGAATGTGGTTGCGGGCGGCTTCTGCGATTCCGTTCTCGTCCAGTCCTCCCCTGCGCCTGCGCACGTCGGCCAGGGCCTCCAGGACTTCCCTGGGGCTTGCCCGCTTGAGGTAGAACAGGTCCGCGGCCTCCCGCACGAGGGGATGGGAGGGATCCGGGAGGCAGTCCGGGTCCACGCGCCGGGCCATGTTCCTGAGGATCTCGGGGAAGTCCTCCCGCAGGGGAAACAGAACCGGAAGACGCCGGAAGCGGCTGCGCATGGCCGCACTCATCCGCCAGGGGCAGTTGGTGGTGCCCACCAGCATGGACCTGCCCCGCCGACTTGCGTCCGAGAGGGCGGAAAGGAGGGCGGCGTGCACGGCCCGGCTGGCACCGGAGTCGGTATCCAGCTCCGGGCGGTCCACGGGGATCGCCGCGTCCAGTTCGTCGACCACGGCAATGTTAGGGGTCCACTCCTGCAGCAGGGTCTGCTGGAGCCGGACCCTGCTTTCCGTCTGCCCTACAAACGGCCCTTTGGGGCTGTGCATCTGGAATGCGGGGACTCCCGCTTCACGGGCCGCCAGCAGCGCGAGGTCGGTTTTGCCGGCCCCCGGCGGGCCGACAAGCAGAACCGCCACCGGCACCGCGCCGTCTCCCCGGGCCAGGCCCGCGGCGAACTGCCGCAGGACGGTCAGCGGTTTTTGCACGTTGCGCCCCACCAGCTCCACCGCCTCCACCCTCTGCACGTCAAGCAGGGAGAGGGTGTCCTCGGAGAGCTCTTCCACCGCCTGGGCCTTCTCGCGGGTGAGGAGTTCCGCGGTGATCTCCTCCCCCGTGCGGTGGCTTATCCGAAACACCTGCTCGACCAGCCGGTTCGGGGTATTGGTGGTGAGGTGCACGACGTCCCGTACGTCCAGTCCCTCCCGCAAGCGTGCGTTCGTGTACAGGCGGACCAGAGCCCCGACGAACGCTTCCTTCTCCTGCGGGTCGGGCTGGCGGAGCCGGATACGGGGAACCGCGCGGCTCACCAGCTGGTCCATCAGCCCCTCCCGGCCGCTGAGCATCACGAAGTGCCCGGAGTTCCGGACGGCGAGGCTGTGGGCAAGCAGATGGGTGAGTTCCGCCACCACCAGGTGCTCCAGCGGAAGCCCCGCGGTCGTGGCCGGGGCCGCGGGCGCGAGGTGCTCCGTGAACTCCAGCAAAAAGGCGAGCCTGAGCCGGTTTTCATCCGAAGGGGAGCCGGCGCGGGCGATCGAGGCGATGCCCCGCACGACCCTGACCACCTCCTGGTCCCCCGCCGCCTGACCGCGCAGCCCGTGGGACTCCAGCAGGCGCTCCACCGTCCTCCGGGTCCCTTCGTCCAGACCCTGCGGGTTCCACCTCACGCCTTCCGCGAGGGAGTAGGTGACCAGTACCAGACCGAACCGCCGCCACAGCTCCCGCCGCAGTACCTCCAGGATGGGCCAGATCTTTCCTTCCTCGTTCAGGCACAGGTCCCGCAGGGAGCGCCCGGTAACCAGTACCACCGAGACACCCTGCCGGTAGGCGTGGAGGATGGGATCTCCCGGAAAGGGCACGGCGCTCACCTCCTGACCGGAATCAAGAAGGCATGCTGTGTCCGCGATCCGGAGGTGCGGGCGGGCCGGACGGAGCGGCGCCGGATGTACTCGCGGGACGCCTCGAGCTCCGGTACTCCCCCGGTCGGCTTGCGGAAGAGCGGCAGGTCGAAGCGGACGCCGGCCTGCTCCAGAGCCCGCACGTAGGTGTCCATCACCGTGTGGCAGCCGGGACCGGTCACCCCAACGACCTCCGCCATCAGCCTGACCTCTCCAGCCACCAGGCGGATCTCTGTCACGAGGGCCCGGCCGGCAGGGTCCTCGGCGATTACCCGCAGCCGGGAGGCGGCGGGTTGCTCGGTGCGCACGCTGGGAAACCCGGCGCGGGTTGAGGCTACCCTGCAGGCGGCGGCCAGCGCCCTTGCCATCACCCGGTTGTGGGAAGCCCGCACGGCTCGGTGAAGGGCGCGGGCAGCCTGCTCGACCCGGGCGGGGGTGGAAGCTTCCACCAGCTGCCGCACCTGAGCTTTGACCTCGTCCGGCCGCACGGTGTAGGCCGCCACCTCGGCGAGGACCTGTACCTTCCGGAGCTCAAGCGGCGGCAGGCTGCGCGCGGAGGTCACAGCTCGGGCGGCCAGTTCCTGCCCGATGCGGCGGGCCTCCTCGCTCCCGTGAATGGGCCGCACGGTGGCGCGGCGGCCGGACGCCTCGGGCAGCAGGTTCGTCAAAGCCTCCGAGAGCGCCCGGGCGGCAAGGAACCCGAGCCCGGCAAGTAGCCCGCCGACCGGTAGCGCGAGGCCCAGCAGCCCCTCTCCCTCACGTTCCTGCGCCTCAACCCGCGACACAGAACGCACGCTTCGAACGTACAGCGTCTCGCTCATACCTGCACCTCCTCCTCTGCCTCTGCATCTGCCGGCTCGCCGCCGGGCGGTAGAACCGCTGTCCGGCCACCACCTGCACCGTCGCCGGACGGTACCGCGAGTACCGGATACCCGAATGCCTGGTTGATGAGGTTCGTGGAGTACTGCGTGAGGCCGTGTCCCCACGCCCTGCCGGTGAGGGTAAAGTACTCGTCGAGGTACACCCGGAAGGTGTTAAATTCGTTTACCGCCGCGCTGCGCAGCCGGGTCTCCCTGCCCCGCGCGGTGTCGAGGCGTCGGTGGAGCCGGGCGAAATTCGCGCGCGCGTAGAGTGCTTCCATGGCCTCGACGGCCTGCCGGGCGCAGAAGAGCGTCAGGAGGTGGGCTCCGGCCGACAGCGCCGCCAGCACTCCCACCTGAAGGAGTACCGCTTCGGCAGAGCCGGGGTTTAGGGCCGCCTTGGCCCGGTAGATCGCCCAAGCGGTGCCCACCGGCACTCCCACGGCAATCAATACCCCGAGCGCGATCCACGGCAACGCTCGTCGGGTCGGACTTTGAAGAACTCGGACGTCGCTCCGGGCCCGGTCAACCACGGCCCCGATGCGCAGCTCGACCCCCACGATAACCGCCGGTATAATCACCCGGGCCAGCAAAATGAGCCACTGGGGTGCGGTCCCCGAAGTGAGCGCAGCAGCAATGTACTCCACCCCGGCGCTAAGGAGGGTGAAGTCAAGCAACCAGGCGAGGGCCGGAACCAGTAGGTCCAGCCAGCGCACCGCCCCCAGGTTCCTGCGGTCCTGCTCGACCTGCTCCTCCAGCTCCCGGACCTGCCGGGCGACGATCTCGTGCTCCGCGGCAAGCCTGTTGATCCGGCGCTGCTGCCGCATCAGGTCGTTGGTGAGCTCGACCACCCGACGATCGATCATGGCCGTACCACCTCCGGCGGGGCTTGGTCCGATTCCCCGATAAACCTCAGGGCTGCCTCCAGGGTCGCGAAGTGGAGGGGGCGTAGGTGGCCCAGACGGCCTTGAGTCCCGCTGCCGTTCACCAGCACGAGCCGTACACCCTCCGGAAGCTGTGACACAGGCGGGTCGTGCGTGGTGTCCCACCCGTCGGATACGAGGACGAGAAACCTGCGCGTTCGCACCATGGCGCCGGGTTCCTGGAGGACAACTAAGCCCATCCGGATGGCCCGGAAGACCGGGCTGCCCACAACCGTCCGTGGGCGGATGAGCGGCAGGGCCTCGCGGAGGAAGGCCTCCTGTACCTCGCGTCGCTGCTTCTCCCACTGCTCGAGGCGCTTCTGATGCTTCCCGGCTACCTCCAATCGCCTGAAGACGTTGCCCCGTGCGAGGTCGGGAGGCTCTACGGGCCTGGGCGGTAGTTGGGCGCGGACCAACCCACGATCCGGCGGGTGTGGGATCGTGCCGAAGGCGATCTGCCCTCCCCGGTGGGCGAGTAAATCAAAGAGCCCGAGGAGATCCCGTTTGGTAAGCTCCGGGATGTGGTGATAACGGCTACTTCCGCTCACGTCGTAAAGCAGAATGATGGTCAGGGGCCGGGCCTGCAGGGCGGGCTCGACGGCCGCGCCGGGTGTGTGCTGGATCTGGACGGTTGCCGGCCCGGCGGGGCCGAAGCTGCAGGCGGTGAGTAGCAGCCCGGCCAGGGCCAGTAGTACGAGGTGCTTTGCGCGCACTTGTCTCCTCCTTCTTTGGTCTCTTTGGCCTCAGATTTGCCACGCCTTGATGGCTGCGTGAGTTGAAAACGGAATTCCGATTTCCCCCCCGCGGGTGTGCCGGCGGGGTAGGATGAAAGGGCAGTCGAAACTCGGCAGAAGCGGGGTTCCAGGGCAGATGAATGTCGGCAGGCGGCGTCCCAGGGGGACGAGAGACGGAAGCGACCGGAACCGCCGGCCGGGACGGCTGCCGTCGGGGATGGCCGTATGGGGCGTCGCACCGCTTTATCCCCCTGCGAGGGAGGAGAACTCCCGGGGAAGGGAGAAAGGAAACCGGCTGAGGCAGGGGGAGGCGCCGAATCTGCCTGCTCCCCCTGCCTCGGTCGCGGCGGCCGACCGTGGAGCAGCGGCCGGCCCCGGAGGTGGCGAGGTGAACGCAGCGGAACCCCAGAGGCCCGGGCGCCGTGTCGAGGGAGCCCATCTCTACGTGCTGGAGCTGCTTGAATTCACGCTGCTTTGGTACGACAAGACCCGGAACAGGAGGCGGCCGGCCCCGTACAAGCTCCACGGCCTGCTCGAGCACTGGCTCGTGCCGGTTGTGGTGCACTACTATCACAAGTATCACAAGGACCCGTCAGAGGTCCTCAGACAGCGCTTTCCCACCTTCCTGAAGGAACTCCGGAGGATCGGGATACCGCAAGGCGCGGCCGGCAGCACGAACCAGGAAGGGCTTAAGCACGTGCCTGAATGGCTGGAGCAAGGGATCCGAAACCGGTTAGGTAAGGGTAAGCCCCGCACTTTGAACCTTGATACTGCGACTGTCCAGCAGGTCCTTCAGGAACTGAAAAATCTAGAGAAGCCCGCTCGGGGAGACAGCCTGGCGCGCAAGTATGCGGGTCTTTTTCATCAGACGCCACTGGACTACCTGTGGAGGCAGACGCTGGAGCAGATCAGAGCAGAGGAGGGCGCAAACGCCCCTGTCAGGCTGCCCCTTTTCTGTGCGGGGATTCCTCCGGACTTTCCGCAGATCGTGCAGGTCGTAACAGCATTGTGCGGAGAAGAGGAGGTAATGGGGATGACCCTTCCGCAGCTCTACGCGTTGATTACAGACTGCCAGGAAGATCATCGGGACCGGCGTTATGGCCGCGTGTGGAATCCACCCGATGGCATTGTCAGTGAGATGACTCGTGAGACGCATCCGGAGAAAGATCCAACAAAGATACTCGAAGACGATATCCAGGAAGTTAAGCGTAGCTGCCCTCAGGGCCAGCTCAGGATCAGCCGCCATTTTCCAAAGACCGTCGAGCTTCTGGACAGCTGGCTGGAGGAAGGGCTGAGCGTGGAGGGATACGAGAATCTTACGTATCAGCATGATTACGGGGAGAACGCTCAGCTCCAGCATCTGCTCAACCACGAGGGCCTGTTAGATGAGATCGTCGACCTGGTCGGGAAGATTCACAGGCGGCTCATCGATGCGATCGAATCGATAAGAGCGACAAAAAGGTCCCTTGATGCCGGGGACGGAAACGGGGGTCTATGATGCGGGAGGACCGGGACGCATTGCATGAGATCCTCCGGTTGTTCGTGGAGGCGGAGGTGCCGGCGGAGGTTTCCGGGGAGCTTAAGGAGCGGCTGGAGAGGTATCGGGACAGCCAGGCCTACGCGCACGCGAAAAGCGCAAACCGCGAGAACCCCGGGCATGCGAGCCGGTACGGTAGGTACGAGACCGCGGAGATCCTATGGCTGTGCGTTGAAGAACGGTACAAGGATGCATGGCGGCGGTTCAAATCGCTGGAGGAATACCTCCGGGAGCGGGGCTGGATGGAGTTGTTCAACGGTGATCTCTATCGCCTCGGGGCGAGGATCGCCCGGCTGGCCGGCGAGGGGCTTGAAGCAGAAAGGCTGGAGGAGGCGTATCGCGACTATCGCGCCCGCTACGTGGATTCCTTCGGTGCGCGTGTGGTGGCAGCTATGAGGTACCTGTGGGGAACGCCGGAGGTGCTGGAAGAACTGGAGGAAGATCTGGCACCCGGTGCGGTCGAGATCGAAGAAGGTGTGAGGGAGCTTGGCGAGTTGTTGACCAGGGGCGCTCCGGAAGCGGTGCGGGCAACCGCGCCGGTGCTCTGTTTCCTTCTGGAGGTGTGGGAGGATGCCCGGAAGCTTTTTGCGCGGACGGTGAGTGTAAGCGATGTGGTGCCGGTGCCGGTGGTGGTTGGGGCGTTTTCGGGGGAGCAGCGGGAGCGGTTCCGGGTGCAGGCGGTGGGGGAGGACGGACGGCTAACGGTGGTGGCCTGGGAGACCGACGAGGGAGAGCTTCGGGTGGACGTCCAGACGCCCAGGGCGGAGGATGGGGGGCGGACGGTACGGGTGGTGCTGTTGGGGGAGGGGGAGCCGGTGGTTGCGGACATCACGCTGGAGCAGTACGTGTTCGAGGGGCAGCCGTACGGATCTGTGGGGCGGCAGGTGGTGGGGCCCTTTGCCGAGCAGGCGGAGCGACTTGGGAGGGAGTGCGCGGTGGTGGCCGCCTTCCTCGAGGAAGGGGAGCGTGAGCACGGGCAATGAGCAGGCGGGGCGTGCAGGACGTGGAGGCGCTGCTGGAGCAGCTTAGGACGCTGGGCACGGCCACAATCCCCTCCTGGGAGGAGCTGGTGGGGAGGGCTGACCGGTTCCTGCGGGGACTGCGGGCAGCGGTGGCATGTGCCGGGGAGGCGGCCGAGGGATTGCGGGTGCAGAGGATCCTGGAGGAGGCCTGGGGCCTGCTGAGAGATCCCCGTGCTCGGGCGGCCGTGGCCAGGTACTACCGGGAGAGGTATCGGGGCGTCCCGATCGACACCGATCGGCTGTACCGGAATGCCTGTGGGCTGCTGGCAACTGCACAGGCGGCGGTGGCGGCCAGGCAGCCGGTGTGGGACAGGGAGGCTCCGGCGCGGCTGACCCGGTGGGCGCAGGAAGCTGCAGCCGTGTTGGGAGGGCAGCAAGGGGCGCAGGTGCAACCGGTGCAGCTACGGTGGGAGGAGGCGGAGGCCGCGGCCGCGGTGATACGCGTCTACGAGCGGCTGGCCGGGGCGGGCTGGGAAGTGACCGCGGCCCGGTACTGGACGCTGCAGTGGCTTGGGGCTCTACGTCCTCCTGTGTCCTGGTTGCACATCCCCGTCGCCGGCTACGATCGACGTCGCGGTCGTGGGTTTCTCGCGGATCTGACCCTTCGGCGGCTGGAGGAGGGGTCAGGGCCGCTGGTGGAGGATCCCGACATCGCTTTTCTTCCGGTGGGTCAAGACCTGCTTGAGGCCCTCCAGGATGCCTGGCAGCGGGCCGGCCGACCCATCAGCTGCTGGCGGCTGACCGTTCGGACGGGCGACCTACTCCCGCTGGAAGGGGACTCGCTCGGCGGCGCCGCCGCGGTGGGCTTCTCGCTGCTGCGGAAGGGCCGGCCCTACGACCGGGAGCACCTGATCCTGGCGCGGGTCACCCAAGATGGCCGCCTCGAGCGGGTCGAAGAGGAAGCGGCGAAGCTGGAGGCGGCGCTGGCGGGTGGGATCCGCCATGCCGCGGTGGCCCCGGATACCCACCTGACAGACGCCCAGATTGACGGGTTTAAAGCCCGGGGGCTGGAGGTGAGCAGGAAGGGCACGCCGGAGGAGGCGGAGGAGTTTGCCTCAGGGCTGCTGACGGAGGTGCGGCGGCTGCTGAGCGAGGAGGTTGGCTGGATCCTTGGGGAAGCGAGCTGGCGCATGGGGCGCGCCCTTGGGAGCTGGGAGGAGTTCGAGGCCCTCTTTGTGCCGGTGAAACTGGCGCGGGGGATCCGGCCTCGGCTGACGGCCGCGGAGTACGAGGAGCTGGAGCGGCGGCGGGCGGCGGGGGATTACAGCGGGATCAATCGGGTAGAGGCCAGGCGGCGGCTGGACCTGCGGGAGGAACAGCTGCAGCCGGCATTGCGGCGCGAGACGGTGGCCTGGGAGCACATCCGCGATCGGCTGGAACGGGCGGTGGTGCTGGGCGATCCCGGGTTTGGCAAGACGATGCTCCTGTGGCATGAGGTGGGGCGCCGTTGCCGGCAGGGGCTTCAGGCCATCCGGGGTGGAAGAGGCAGCGGCGAGGTCACGCTTGGGGTCTTCATCCGTGCCTTTGAGCTGGCGAACAGGCTGGCCGGCGGCGGGTACGAGGGCGAGAGTGAACGCGATCGGCTCCCGGGTGCGGTCGTCTCCCTGGTCATGGCAAGACACAAGCTGCGAGCCGAGACGGGTGCGCTGCTGGGAGAGCAGATCAGAGACGGCAGGTGTCTGCTGGCCCTGGACGCTCTGGACGAGGTGCCGCAGGGGGCGCGCGAGGTGCTTACCCGGGCCCTGGCGGACTTTGTGCGGGGCTACCCGCGGGCCAGGCTGCTGCTCAGCTCCCGCCTGGCGGGCTACACCGGGGCGCCCATACCCGTGGGAGAGCGCGAGGAGTTGGAGGTGCTGGCCTTCGGTGACCCGCAGATGGAACAGGCCGTCAGGGCGTGGTTTGCGGGGAACCTGGAGGCGGAGAGAGTCTGGAAGCATATCCATGAGCAGGAGGCGGTGCGGGAGGTGCTGCGCTGCCCCCTGCTGTTGCGGGTGCTCTGTCAGAGCATCGAGGGGGCAGTACAAAGGGGCCAGTCGCTGCCGGTGTTTGGGCGCAGGGTGGAGCTGTACCAGACGTTTTTGGACAGCCTGGTGCGGCGGTGGGATGAGCGTGCACGCGCCGGCGGTGCGCCGGCGCCTACCCATGATCAGATGGCTCTTTTCCCGGACCTCGCTTCCGATGCCGCCCTGGAGTTGATGCGACGGGATGCGGAGAGGACGCTGTGGAAGCCGTCCGAGATCGCTGCGGTCCTCGCCGGGTTAACCGGCCGCCGTGGCTCCCTGTATCACCCCCTGAAGGGGCGCGACCTGCTGGGAGACTTCCGGGACACGGGCATCCTTGTGCCGGTCGGTCCCGATGAGCCCGGGACTCCATTGATGTTCGTGCACCGCACGTTGGGAGAATACCTTGCCGCGCGCGGGCTGGCGCGGCAACTGAACAACACTCGGTCGGCGAAGGCGGTCTGGGAACTCCTGGACGGGAACGCCGGGGATCCTGCATGGGACGAGGTGATCGTGTTCCTGGCAGGCCTGCTTTCCCGAGAGGAGGATGTGGGCCATCTGCTGGGGATGCTTTTTGATAAACGCAAGGACAGCCCCTTCCGGCACCGGCTGGGCCTGGCGGCACGGTGCCTGGGAGAGATCGATCCTGGGCTGCTGAAGGAGCACACAAGCCTGGTGAACGGAATCACGGAAGCTGCGTTGCAGCTGGCCCTGCACTTCGCCGCCCGAGATGCTCTGGAGGTGATCTCCCCCGTGGCCAGATCCCTCGGTCCGCTGGTGCAGGCCGGGGGAAGGGTGGAGGGGCTGTCGCCTATTGAGTGGCTGGCGAGGCGAGAAGTCTTCTACAACAGGATAGCCGCGGTTCGCATCTTTGGGAGCATTGGCGGATCGCCAGGTGGCCTTCGGATAGCGGTACCCACGTTGCTGGAGAGGCTCGAGGATGAAGACTCGAGTGTGCGCAGGGCGGCGGCCTGGGCCCTTGGGGAGTTGGGCGAGGCGGCTGCCGCACACCCACGGGTGGTCGAAGCGCTGCTGGAGAGGCTCGGGGATCCCGATTGGGCCGTGCGCAGGGAGGCGGCCGAGGCCCTTGGGGAGCTGGGCGAGGCGGCTGGGGCACACCCACGGGTGGTGGGAGCGCTGCTGGAGAGGCTGGGG
>FWWM01009902.1_pt1 | contig 17261 bp, 19 predicted proteins | sample 2228351 | NCBI WGS metagenome assembly FWWM01 (sample SAMEA103939774, study PRJEB20133) | metagenome | reverse complement strand
TGGAAAGGGACGCCGGTTTCCCGCAGGGTCTCGATCTCCTCCCCCCCACGACCGAAGATGAAGGGGTCGCCTCCCTTCAGACGCAGCACCCGCTTTCCTTCCTTGGCCAGGCGCACCAGCAGCTGGTTGATGTCCTCCTGGGGCAGGGCGTGATTGTCCCGTTCCTTGCCCACGTAGATGCGGTCGGCATCGCGCCGGCACATGTCCAGGATCTGTGGGGAAACCAGACGGTCATAGACCACCACGTCGGCCTGCTGCATAAGCCTCAGGGCCCGGAAGGTGAGCAGGTCAGGGTTACCCGGCCCGGCACCCACCAGATAGACCTCCCCCCGATCTGGGGCTGCAGCCGCCTCCTCCAGCATCCGGTTCAAGGCCGCCTCGGCCTCCCGCTCCCGCCCCGAGAACACCATCTCGGCGATGGGCGACAGAAGCGCGTCTTCCCAGAACTTACGCCTTCCCTCGGTGGTTGGGAAGCGCTGGCGCACCCGGTCCTTGAAGCGGCCCGCCAAGCTGGCCAGCCGCCCATAGGCAGCCGGAATCAGGGCCTCCAGACGCGCCCGCAGCAGACGGGAGAGCACTGGCGCCTCGCCGCCGCTGGACACGGCCACCATCACGGGGGAGCGGTCGATGATGGCGGGCATGATGAAGCTGCAAAGCTGTGGCCGATCCACCACATTGACGGGCAGGTGACGGGCCCGTGCCGCCTGGCTTACCTGGCGATCGAGGGTGTGGTCACCGCTGGCGGCAAAGACCAGCTCCATACCGTCGAGATGGGACTCGCGGAATGTCTCCTGCCGGTGGATGACCCGGTCGGTGCCCATGAGCGCGTTGAAGGCGGCCGCCAAGGGTTGCGGGTTCACCACGGTGACCCACGCCCCCGCGGCGATCAGCAAGGAGGTCTTGCGGGCGGCGGCCTCGTTACCGCCCACCACCAGGGCGTTCTTGCCGCGCAAGTCCAGGAAGATGGGTAGGTAGTCCATCAGGGTACAGGCGACAGCTTATAGGGTTCAGACATGGGGCAGGGTAGGTGGCGGCAGGTTCAACGACCTTTAGCCGGGCCGCTGGGTCCTGTCACCTGAAAACTGGATCCTGGTCAGCTGCAGCCGCTGCTGCCGCAGCCATTGCCTGCCGAGCCGCAGCCGCCGCTGCCGCAGCCGCCACCGCTGGGGGCCTCCGCACCTGGTTTCAGGAAGACGAAGCTTTCTTTGTAATCTGGGTGTTCGCCGAGCAGGTTCACCCGCCCGGGCGCGCGCGCCAGGAAAGCAGGCGGGCGACCAGATAAGGGGCGCTGTGCTTGGAGATGAGCAGGGTGATTCCCCAGGATTCCTGCACGGAGTCGTTCTCCCGTTCGTGGTCGAACCCCATACCGAACTCCAGCATACCGGCCTCGTTCACCTTGGCGGCCAGCCGCAGGCCCATGTCCTGGGCGTCGCTCAGTTCGGCGGCGCGACGGATCTGCTCGGCGGCTTCTTTGGTCAGGCTGATCATGGCTTCCTTCCTCATGGTCATGCGACCCGCAGGGTCGAGTGGATGTGACAGTCCTGCACCTTGCGTAGGAAAGGTGCGATCCAGCCCAGCTCGCCCGTACCACGTCGGTGACAGTAGGAGGCGAGCAGGTTTTTGTACACATAGCCATCATGGCGGCCGTCCAAGCCATGCCCTCGCGTGACGCGATAGGCATAGGCCGGCGCTGACGGGGCCAATGGGGTGAGGCTGGAGTGGTGGAACTCGTGCGCCGGGATGGGGCCCGCCCCCTCCGGCGCCAGATCGCATTGCCCGGTGGGGGCGAGCAGGGCATAGCCGCGCCCGACGGGGCGCGCATGCATGATGCAATCGCCGGGCACGATGCCCACCATCTCGCCCTTACGCATCTGCCAGGAGATGGAGCGGGACAGGTACATCAGGCCGCCGCATTCGGCATAGACGGGCAGGCCTGCCTCCACGGCCCGGCGGATGTCGGCCCGCAGGGAGCGGTTGGCGGCCAGGTCCTCAATGAAGACCTCCGGAAAACCGCCGCCCAATATGAGTCCGTCCACCTGTGGCAGGCGCTCATCCCGCAGGGTATCCAGAGGCACGAGCTCGACGCCCGCTGCGCGCAGGGTATCCAGGTCTTCCTGGTAATAGAAACCGAAGGCCCGGTCCCGGGCGATGGCGATGCGCAGTCCCCTAGCATCGGGCACGGCTGGGGGAATCTGCGGGCGCTGCGGGGGCAGGGGGCCGGCCAGGGCGAGCAATGCGTCCAGATCCACCCCCTCGGACACCCGGTCGGCGATGGCCTCGATGATTTTCTCTGCCTCCAGGGTCTCGTTGCCCGGAATGAGCCCGAGATGACGCTCGGCGATCTCCATCTCGCTACTTCGGGGCAGTGCCCCCAGGACCTTCACGTCCGTGTAGCGTTCTAGGACCGCCCGCAGCTTGCCCTCGTGGCGGGGCCCGCCTACCTTGTTGAGGATCACACCAACGATGTACACCCCGGCCTCGAAGGCCTGATAGCCCAGGACCAGAGGCGCTACACCACGGGTCATGCCCTGGGTGTCCAGCACCAGGATCACCGGTGTGGCCAGGAGTCGGGCCAGGGCGGCATTGCTGTTGCTGCCCTCCAGGTCCATGCCGTCATAGAGCCCCTTGTTGCCTTCGATGAGGACGATGTCGGCGTCATGGGCATGGCGGGTGTAGAGGGCCAGGATCTCCTGCCTTTGCATCAGATGGAAATCCAGGTTGTAGCAGGGCCGGCCCGAGGCCTGGCCATGCCAGATGGGATCGATGTAGTCCGGCCCTTTCTTGAAGGTCTGCACCCTGAGGCCGCGCCGGCGCAAGGCCCGGGCCAGCCCCAGGGTGACCGTAGTCTTGCCCGAGGACTTGTGGGCAGCGGAAAGAAAGAGGCTGGGCATGGGCCGTGGGTAGATGGAGGATGGAAGACGGCGGTTCAGTGTGTCACCATCATAACACAATAGCCGACAAAAACTGTCGGCTATTGTGGGTTGCCGGCGGTGTGCGGGCCACGCGGGTCACTGGGCCTGCAGTTCCAGGTCTTTGAAATCGTCCTGGGGCATGAACTTCAATACCCGCACGGCGGCGGTGGTGATGAGGAAGGCGATGGCGATGCCCCCCACCCCCAGCAGGAATTCCCAGACAGTGGGCACGTAGGGATGCGCCGCGCCGTCGTAGAAGCTGCTTGCCTCGGCATAGCCCGGGAAGAGGTCCAGGGGGAAGGCCTGGCCGCCGATGATGGTCACATACATCTGGAAGTGTCCGCCCAGCACCACTAGGAGGGCGGCCACGAAGACCGTGGCCGGGTGGCGCCCTGCCGGACTGAAGATCAGCAGCAGGGGCACGACACCGCCTAGAAAGACCTGACCACCCCAGAACAGCAGCGGGTAGATACCGCCTTCCACTAGGATGAAGCGCTCGAACTCCCACTGTTTGGCGAAGTACATGTTGGTCAGATGCAGCACCGCCGTGAAATAGAGGCTTGCCGCGATGAAGATGGCGAGCAGGTTCTTCAGCCGGGTCAGGATGCGTTCATCCACCTGGATCTCGTTCCATTTGTACATGATGGACTGCACCAGGATGAAGACCGCCAGACCGTAGGAGAAGGAATAGATGATGAACATGGGGGCGTAGAGGGCGGAGTTGTAGCCGGCCCGCGCCACCAGAAAGCCGAAGATGGAGCCCGTGGCCGTGGTGAGGGCCAGCCGCCAGAGGAAGGCGAGCAGCCCCAGGGGCTTGGACCAGGGGTTCAGGCGCCGGTCCATGAGGGTGAGCAGATACAGGCCCACGATGGCGAAGAAGCCCGTATAGAAGATCATGTTCCAGGCGAAGATGGACTTGAAGTTGTAATGGGTCATGGCCACGATGAGCCGCTCCGGCCGGCCCAGGTCCAGGACCAGGACGGCTAGGCCCCCGGCCAGCATGGCGATGGCCAGCAGACCCGACAGAGGGGCGCGCGCCTTGTACATCTTCTTGCCAAAGACCGAACCGATGGAGGCGACGTTCAACACGCCAGAGGCCGCCACGATGAGGAAGACGGCAAAGACGTGGGGCAGCCCCCACACGATCTGGTTGTCCATGCCGGTGAGCACGTGGCCGTGATGCTCCAGGGTGAAGAAGGCATAGAGGCTGCCCAGGAGCACCAGGGCGCCCGCCCCCATGAGGGTCCAGAACAGGGCGGGCTTGCACTCCCGCGCCTCGAGGCAGAATTGCTGAGTTGCCATGGTGTTCAGATCCTGGTGTTCAGATCCCTTTGTAACGCACGCCGGTGTTGAGCCCCAAGTCGGCGCGCACCTCGGTGGTGACATGGGTCTTCATGGCCTGGGCGATAGCGCTGTCCGGGTCGTTGAGGTCACCGAACAGCATGGCCTGGTGGCCGGCCGCGTTGCAGGCCTCGACACAGGCGGTGGTGTTCTCGCCCCGGTCCACCTTCTGTACACAGAAGGTGCAGGACTCCACGCACCCCTTGCCGCGCGGCACCTCCGGATTCTGGTCGGTGAGGGGCTCGTGCACGAAGGATCTGGCCTTGTACGGGCAGGCCATCATGCAGTAGCGGCAGCCGATGCAGATGTGCCGGTCCACCAGCACGATGCCGTCGGCGCGCTTCATGGAGGCGCCGGTGGGACAGACGTCGACGCAGGGCGGGTGCTCACAGTGCTGGCACAGCATGGGCAGCGTGGTCTCCACACCGGTCTTGAGATGGCGGATATTGAGCTTGCGGATCCACTGGGAGTCCTGCCGCCCGGTGGCGCCAGACAGTCCGTTCTCCTCGTTGCAGGCGGTCACACACTCGTTGCAGCCGCTGGCGCACTTGCTCACGTCGATGAGCATACCCCAGCGCACCTTGTCGGAGGCAGGCTCTTCCGGGGCCCGCGCCTGGGCCACGCCGATGAGCAGGACCCCTGGGGCCAGGGCGGACCCGGCCGCGACGGCACCGGCCTTGAGGAACTCGCGACGTTCGTTGCTTTGCGGTTGCTGCTCGGTATTCATCGCTCTTACCTCGACTGCTCAAGCACGGTCGGAGTGATGCGGGGCGGCTTGCTGCTGCGGTAATCCTGCAGTGGTTTGGTGGCATGGCAGTCCCAGCAGTCCAGCTTGACCCCGGCGTAGGCATGGCAGGCCATGCAGAAATCCTCACGGCTGGAGGCCACGCTGCCGGTCTTGCTGGAGGCGTGGCAGTCCACGCAGCCCTTGAGGCTGTGTCTGGTGGTGCGGATGCCGCGACGCATGGTCTCGTCCCGCTGATGCTTGAGCAAAACCATGTGATTGCGCCGCATGAACTCCGTGTCTTCCACGCAGCGTTCCCCCTTGCCCCGTTCCAGCAGGGGCTTGCTCACACCCGCCGTGGCATCGGCGGAGGCCATGACCATGCCCACCATGGCGCCGATCAAGGCCAAGTATCCAAGACAGCCGCCTACCCTCGCCATCCGTGTTCGTCCCTTAAGTTGGCCGGTGACCTCCGGGGTGGTCCCTGACCACCCCGGCCTTCCCTGTGGCCTGATGCCTGAAACCTATTCCCCCATGCCCATGACGATGTAGCCCGTGGGGCACACGTCGGCGCAGATGTGGCAGCCGATGCACTTGGTGTAATCGGTGGCCACATAGCGGCCCGTGGTGGGGTTGTCTTTCTTAGGCACCTTGTAGACGGCCGTCTGCGGGCAATAGATCACGCAGTTGTCGCACTCGAAGCACAGGCCACAGGACATGCAGCGCTTGGCTTCCGCCACCACCTCCTTCTCCGACAGGGGGATCAGGCGATCCTGGAAGTTGCCCAGGGCGCTGTCCTTGTCCAGGTGGATGACCTGGCGCTTGTTGCGCGGCGTATGGACGAAGTGTCCCAGGAACAGCTCGGTGGAGGGAATGATGTAGCGATGGGAGCGGTCCTCGAAGTTATGCAGCACGTCCTTCCATTGGGAGGTGCCCCACTCCTGGCCGTGATGCTCCTTGTATTCGTGGCCGGTCTCGATCCAGCGGCGCACCATGTCCCAATGGGCTACGTCCACCTTGGGCCGTTTGTCCATGTCCTCGCCGCGCAGATAGGCATCGATCCCATCGGCACAGATGCGGGCATGGCCGATGGCGGTGGTGAGCAGGTGCGGACGGATGACGTCGCCGGCGACGAAGACGTTGGGCTTGCCCGGGAAGCGGTAGAGCTTGTCGGTCTTGATCAGCCCGTTGTTGTTGTTGAACTGCTCCAGCCCCGTGAAGTCCACCGCCTGACCGATGGCGGAGACGATCAGGTCGCACTCGTAGTCCACCTCGGTGCCTTCCTTGATCTTCATCTCCTTGCCCACCATCTCGAACTCGGCCATGCGCAGGTGGGTGGCGCGCCCATCCGGACCTTTGATCACGGCCACGGGGGTCACGCCGCCGATGATCTCGATGCCCTCGGCCAGTGCGTGCTCGATCTCGTTCTTGTTAGCGGCCATCTTGTCGATGGTGGCGCGGGAGAAGAGCTTCACTTCGGCCCCCTGACGCGCGGAGATGGAGGCCACGTCATGGGCGCTGTGCCCGGCCAGGACGTGCTCGGGCAGGTCTTTCTCGGTGATGTTAGTGATGTGTCCCAGCCGGCGGGCGACGGTGGCCACGTCGATGGAGGTGTCGCCACCGCCGATGACCAGCACCTTCTTGCCCACGTGTTGCAGCCGTCCCTCGTTGAAGGCGCGCAGGAAGGCCATGGCGGTCACGCAGTTGGGGGCGTCCGCGCCGGGCACGGGCAGGGTGCGGCCGGACTGGGCGCCCAGGGCGATCAGGACGGCGTCGTATTCCTTCTCCACCTGTTCCCAGGAGATGTCGGTACCGACCCGCGTCTTGAGCCGGGTCTCCACCCCCATGTCCAGGATGCGCTGGATCTCGCCGTCGAGCACCTCGCGGGGGGTGCGGAAGCCGGGGATGCCGTAGCGCATCATGCCACCCAGCTCCTCGTGCTCGTCGAAAATGGTCACGGCGTGGCCCAGGCGCCGGAGCTGGTAGGCGGCGGCCAGACCGGCCGGGCCGCCGCCGATGACGGCCACCCGCTTGCCGCTTTCCTGGGCGGGGGGATCGAATTTCATGTTGTTTTCCAGCGCCCAGTTGCCCAGGAAGTGCTCCACGGCGTTGATGCCCACGTGGTCTTCCACCTGGTTGCGGTTACAGCCGGATTCGCAGGGCGCGGGGCAGACCCGGCCCATGACGGCGGGGAAGGGGTTGGCCTCGGTCAGACGCCGCCAGGCGAATTCCTGCCAGCTCATCTTGGGGTCGGCGGGCTTCTCGATGCCGCGCACGATGTTGAGGTAGGAACGGATGTCCTCACCGGCCGGGCAGGACCCCTGGCAGGGCGGCGTGGAGAGCATGTACTCGGGGCACTTGTGGCTCCAACCGGCCTGGAAGATGCGTTCCTGGTGGGAGCGGTAGTCCTTCTCCGATTCCCCGTCCCTGAAACGCCGCCAGTTTAGGCCCTCAGTCTTTTTCAACTCCTTGGAAGTGACCGACATCTTCGCTCTCCTATCGACAAAAGTGCGGTGGAACCGCGTTAATCCAATTCGATGGCCGTGCTGACGAGCTGGTGCACGCCACCGACCATGCTCATGTCAAAGCCGTAATACGGGAACACCTTGGTGAACTGGGCCTTGCAGATGGCGCAGATCAGGGCCAGGAAGTTGACGCCGTGCTCCTTGACCACGGCATTGAAGGCGTTCATGCGCGGCAGGGCCCCCTTGACCCGCACCTCCATCAGGTCATCGGTGAGCAGACCGCCGCCGCCACCGCAGCAGTAGGTGGACTCACCGATGGTGGCCGGATCCATGTCATAGAAGTGGTTGGCGACTGCCCGGATGATGTTGCGCGGGATGGTGAACTGCCCGCCCGGCTCGTTGCCCATGCGGGAGGCGCGGGCCACGTTGCAGGAATCGTGGAAGGTGATGATCCGATGGTCGTTCTTGGATTTGTCGAACTTGAGCACCCCCTTTTGGATCAGGTCCCAGGTGTATTCGCAGATGTGCATGGGCTGGGGATAGCGGTGATCCAACTGTTTCTGCAGCATCTGGGAATAGGGGTCGTCGCCGCCATAGCCGATACCGGTGAGGGTGTTCCAGTAGCTGTAGGCCACACGCCAAGCGTGCCCGCACTCGCCTACGATGATGCGCTTGACGCCCAGCTCCAGGGCTGCGTCGCGGATGCGCATGGCGATGCTGCGCATGGTCTCGTAGTTGCCGTTGAACAGACCGAAGTTACCCGCCTCCGAGGCATGGCTGGAGAGGGTCCAGGAGGCGCCGGCAGCATGGAAGACCTTGGCGTAGCCGATGAGGGATTCCACATGCGGCTCGGAGAAGAAGTCCGCCGACGGGGTGACCAGCAGGATCTCGGCGCCTTTCTGATCCAGGGGCAGTTTCACGGGTACGCCGGTGTCGGCCTCGATGTCCTCCTCCAGGCCAGCCAGGGTGTCCTCCAGGGCAGGGCCGGGCAGGCCCAGGTTGTTGCCCACCTTCTGCACCTTGACCAGGATCTCGTTGGAATACTTCTGGCCCATGCCCACGTAGTTGAGGATCTCGCGGCCGGCCATGGTGATCTCGGCGGTGTCGATACCATAGGGGCAGAAGACCGAGCAGCGGCGGCATTCGGAACACTCGTGGTAATAGTTGTACCAGTCGTTGAGGACCTCCTCGGTGAGATCCTCGGCACCCACGAGCCAGGGGAAATGCTTGCCGGCGAAGGTGAAGTAGCGCCGGTAGACCTTGCGCATCAGCTCCTGGCGCGCCACCGGCATGTTCTTGGGGTCAGCCGTACCCAGGTAGTAGTGGCACTTGTCGGTGCAGGCGCCGCAGTGCACGCAGGCGTCGAGAAACACCCGCACGGAACGGTATTTCTTGAGCACCTCGCCCATGCGTGCGATGGCCCGTTCCTTCCAATCCGGGCCGAGCTGCCAGGGATAGCCCAGATACTCCTGGGCGCTTTGGCCGGCCACGAAGGATTTGACGTGGGACATCGCCCCCTCTTTGATCTTGGGGATGTCGAGGACGGCGCTGTCCTGGAACTGGGGGACTTCGAAATCCGGTTTGGCCACGTTCGCTCCTTATGCCTCGAGAGAGTCGGTCAGATCATCCCGATCAGGCCTGCTCCCGCTCCAGGGCGGCGGCCCAGGGCGCGATGTGACGATGCTCGCGCGGGTTGTCCGCCTGGTTGCGGCTGGGGCTGAAGAAGATGCCGGGGGCGTGCAGGAGTTTGCTCACCGGGAAGACGATCATGAGCAGGGCCACCAGGGCCAGGTGGATGAGCATGATCGGATCGGCGGGTACGGGTTGCCAGTCGAAGGTCATCAGTCCCAGCATGAAGGCCTTGATGGCCACCACGTCCGTGTGGACGACGAAGGTCGTCAGCATGCCCGTGACGCCGATGCCCACCAGAAGCGCCAGCATGAGATGGTCGGAAGGGGTGGAGATGTAGCGCACCCGATCCACGAGGAAACGACGCGCCCACAAACCGGCCAAGCCCACCACCATCATGAAGCTGGCGTATTTGCCGAAGGGCTGGAGGAATTCCACCCAGAACCAGACAGGTTCCTGGAAGTAGCGGATGTGGCGCAGCAGCACCAGCAGCAGGCCGAAATGGAACAGCCAGCCGAAGACCCAGATCCACTTGTTGGACTTGAACAAGCTCTCGAAAAACACGACCGCGCGAAACATGCGCAGAACCACACCGCCGGTGGTGGTGGGGGCAGGAGGGGTGGGGATCTTGAGGGGGGCGGGGGTGCGGCTGTACTCGTAGATGCGATAGGCCAGGCCGCCGATGAAGACCAGGGCAGCCAGATAAAACAGGCCGGTGTAAAAGACGGTCAGTAGAGACATCCGTTCCTCTGCGTGCCACTCATACGATGTGGATCGAACGATCCGGACCCAAGGATGTGCCGGCATGCGATTGCCGACCGACAGCCAGGCGGTATACCCGCCAGGCGTCTGAAACCCAAAACCATCGACTTCGGCCCGGCATCGGTGCATCGGGCAGCAAGCACTGATGCCTTTCCATTACAGCCTCCTATCCATCAGAGATGCCTGGAGTGGGGCGCTACGGCCCGCCAGACGCCCGTGAAGAACGTGGCGCGGCAGAACCGGGAAGGGCAGCCGCGCCCCGATTCCTCAGATGCAGCCGGTCGGTTTGGGCAGACCGGCGATTTTGCAGGCCTGCTTGGCGGGACCATAGGGGAACAGCTCGTAGAGATACTTGTTGTTCCCCTTGTCCGGACCCAGTTTCTTGGCGATGGCTTTGGTGAGCACGCGGATCGCGGGGGCGATCTGGTACTCGTTGTAGTACTCGCGCAGGAAATTGATCACTTCCCAGTGGTTCGGGGTCATCTCGATCTTTTCCTCTTGGGCCAGGAAGTTGGCCACTTCCTCGCTCCAGTCGGACAGGTTCACCAGGTAGCCTTCCTCGTCGACTTCGATGGTCTTGCCGTTGACTTCGATGGTGGGCATTGCAGTACTCCTCTCAGCAAAAAAGTGATTACAACCAGGACTGACAGTTCTTGTGTTCCGCGACGAGGTCCACAAAACCGCCGTAATCTACTAGTTTAACTCCTTCCAGGACACGGTCGGCTACGCCGCGTGCCTTGAGGTCGGGTTCCAGGGCATAGAATTGCAGGCGTCCCATGGCCGCCTGCAGCTTGGCCGCGCCGGGGCTGCCTTGAGTGGCGGCATACACGCCGTCCTCGATGAGCAGCACGGCCGAGCCATCGGTGGCCAGGCGCAGGCAGCTGTCCAGGGAGTTGCGCTCGGTGGGCGACTTGTTAACGATGTGCAGCATGGCGATCCCCTCAATGGCTGATGACCACGTCCTGCTCGGCCATCAGTTGGGCCAGCTCGGCAGAACTCAGAACCGTGACGTCAACGATGAAGTCGTCCTCGGTGAGGCCACGGGCCTCCATGGACTCGCGTTCCACGTAGAGCTTGTCGATGTCATAGCCTTCCAGGGCCCGGTAAGCCTTGGAGAAGTTCTTCATCTCGACGCCGGTGGTGTCCACGTTCTTCATGAGCTGATAGACGCCGTCGTCGACGAAGGCCATGCACACGTCCTGCTCGAAGGCCGCGGAAATCAGGACGACCTCCAGGCCCTCCAGGGCATAAATGGTGCCGTAGGGGGCCTTGCGGTTGAGGAACATGAACTTCTTGACCACGCCGCCGCCTTCTTCCATTTCCATTTCTTCGGACATGTCTTTCCCCTTCAGTCGCCGAACGTGACCAGGCGATCGGCCTGGATGCCGGCCTCCACCAATTGACCCAGTCCCGAGATCCGGAAACCGGGCGCGATGTTGTTGGCGTCCTTGCCGTGGCGCTTCATCTCGTTCTCGTCCAGCATGCCGCGGCGCTGGGCGGCGGCGATGCACACCACCAGGTCCACGCCGTGTTCCTGGGCCAGCGCGCTCCAGCGGTTGACGATGTGACGGTCGTCCTGGGGCGGGACGGTCAGACGCGAGGCGTTGTTGACCCCGTCGTGGTAGAAAAAGACGCGAAACAGTTCATGCCCCTTGGCCAATACGGCCTTTGCGAACTGATATGCGGAGTCCGACGCTTGGTGCGTATAGGGCCCCTCATTCACGAGTATAGCGAATTTCATTTATGTATCCCTAACTCCGATTATCCGTTTCCGTCTAGGCCCCGGGCGGACCCGGGGCGCAGTGCTCAGAAGCGGATATGGGTAGAGGCGTTCAGGCTGTTGCGGGAGCCACGCCAGTTGTCGATGTGATACTTGGTGAAAGGCAGCCCGGTCTTTTCGAAGAAGGCGGGCCAGCCGATTCGGTCGATCCAGTCGCTCATGCGCTCCCACGGGCGACCGTCGGCCTTATACACGGCCAGGATCTTCTTGACCACCTCCGCCACCTCGGGCCAGCGCGGCGGGTTGTTGGGCAGCCCCGAGGCCACGAGCTTGTGGAAGGTTGGACGCGAACGGGCGTTGGAGTTCTTGCCGCCCACCCAGATGGCGATCTTGGAGTGGACGGGGTCGTTGATCTGCATGGGCGGGCAGGGGGGATAGCAGGCGCCGCAGCAGATGCATTTCTTCTCGTCCACTTCCAGGGAGGGCTTGCCGTTTACCAGGGCGGGGCGGATGGCCGCCACCGGGCAGCGGGCCACCACGGCCGGACGCTCGCAGACGTTGGCCACCAGGTCGTGGTTGATCTTGGGCGGTTTGGTGTGCTGCACGATAATGGCGATGTCGGCCTGGCCGCCGCAGTTGATCTCGCAGCAGGAGGTGGAGAGCTTGACGCGGTTGGGCATCTCGCATTTGACGAACTCGTCATAGAGCTCATCCATCAGGGCCTTGACTACCCCGGAGGCGTCCGTGCCCGGAATGTCGCAGTGCAGCCAGCCCTGGGTGTGGGCGATCATGGACACGGAGTTGGCGGTGCCGCCTACGGGGAAGCCGTTTTCTTCCAAGGCCTTGATGAGCGGCTCCACCTTGGCCTTGTCGGCCACCATGTACTCGATGTTGGAGCGGGCGGTGAAGCGCACATAACCATCCCCATACTGGTCGGCGATGTCGGCCAGTTTGCGGATGGTGTAGTGGTCCATCTGCCGCTGGGTGCCGGCCTTGACCGTCCAGATCTCGTCACCGCTTGCCGCCCGATGATAAAGAACGCCCGGGCGCGGATGGGAGTGGTAGACCCACTTGCCGTAGTTTTTCCGCATCACGGGGTGCATGTAGGGCATCGGATCCGGTGCGCCGGATTCGATGGTCTCCCAGGTCCTTTCAGCCATGCTAGTCTCCAACAAAAGATCAGATGAATATTGCCATGGACCACCTTGCGAGTGGCCCATGGCCGTCAGACGCCGTTCAAGCAGCCGCCCGCTGCTTGCGCTCGAACCACTTCTCGGCTTCCTCGTCCCAGCCGTCCGTACGAACGTAGGGGTTGGTGCGGGGATGGATGATCATATTGGGCTCCACCTCCAGGCCGATGCCCTCGAGGAAGTTCACCAGGCCGATGCGCTCGATCATCTCGCCGGTGCGCTCGTGCTCCAGGGCGTTCTCTGCGAAGAAGTCCAGCACATTGCGGGCCAACTCGTTCAGCCGTTCGAAGTCCTCATCGGTCTCCAATTTCATGAAGGGGACGATGACGGTGCCCATAGTGGCACCGATCTTGAGCACGCCCTTGCCACCCACCAGGATGGTCACACCCTTATCCTTGCCGGGCAACAGGGCGCCGGGCATGACGTTCAGGCAGTGCATGCAACGCACGCAGTTGTGGTTGTCGATGGCCATCTCGGTGTCGGGGCCGACCTTGAGGACCGACTCGCCCTCGGCCTTTTCCTTGCCGATCTTGCGCAGGGTGATGGCCTTGGTGGGGCAGTGGTTGACCACCATGTTGACCAGATCTTCCATGCTGTGGTTGGCCATCCACTCGTCGGCCAGCTCCTGGTTGGTCTGGATGTTGTCGCGCCAAGTGCCGATGGTGGCCATGTCGGAGCGCTGGATGGAATTGACGCAGTCGTTGGGGCAGCCGGAGAACTTGAACTTGAACTTGTAGGGCAGGCTGGGACGGTGCATGTCGTCCAGGTTGTTGTTGATGACCGTGCGCAGGGCCCGCGCCTCGTCGTAGCAGCTCATCTCGCAGCGGGCGGCACCCACGCAGGACATGGAGGTGCGCAGCGCTGGGCCGGCGCCGCCCAGATCGAAGCCCAGCTGGTTCAGGCGGTCGAAGGCGGCCTGAACGTTCTCGGTCTTGATGCCCTGGAACATGATATCCCCAGACTGGCCGTGGAAGGCAATGAGGCCGGAGCCACCGGTCTCGATCCAGGCATCGCACAGATTGCGCAGCAGGTCCGAGGTGTAGTGCATGCCGGCGGGCGGCTGCACGCGCAGGGTGTGGAACTCGGCCGCCTCGGGGAACAGGGGCTTGCCGTTTTCATCCTTGAGTTCGGTGAAACGGGGGATGATGCCGGCGCCATAACCGATAACCCCCACCGTCCCCCCCTTCCAGTAGCCGAAGCGGGTCTTATAGGAGGTCTCCAGCTGGCCGAGCAGGTCGACCATCATGTCGTTTTCCTGCGCCAGGCGCTTGAGGCCGGTCACGAAAGAAGGCCACGGACCGCTTTCCAGCGCATCCAGGTTCGGCGTGTCGTGCATTTGCTTAGCCATCTGTCTCTCCTTGAAGTCTTGAACAACGATGCGTCGTCACTACCTACTGCATCACTCCACTGCCCGTGAGCAGGGGTCGCCTGCACGGATCGAGTACCATCATGTTAGTGAGGCGGGTAGTCGTAGGCCATCATTCCGTTGGGTTAGACGGACATCCGATGGGGTAGTGCCGATCTACCCGATCGGGTAGGTGGGGGCTACCCAGTTGCGGGAATGCTGGTAGCCGAGGAAAAGTGTCAAATTACCACGACCCACAGGAACCCATCACTATGGACCAGATTACGTCCCTTGCCAAGTTCCGTAACCCCTACGGCAACCAGGAGATCGAGCTACAGCAGGTGGAGTATGCCGCAGGGGGCATCCCCATGCTGCGGCTGCGCATCCGGGAACGGGGGGCCCGCTTCACCGTCTTCGACATGGATCCGGTCACGGCCAGGTACTGGGCGGAGGAGATGCTCAAGTGGGCCAGGCCGCTGGTGGAACAGGCCACCGGAGGGGAGTGAGCATGCGCATGTACAACCCGGAGTGGGAGGCGATCAAGGGTTTCGAGACCGAGGCGGCCCAGACCGATGTGCAGTTCGAGCTGTCCGCCGGAGAGATCCCGGCCGACCACGGGGTGGCCCTGTTTCGCGAGCTGGAGCGCTACATACCCTGGCTGGCGGAGGTGCCGGGGGTGGGCATCCACCCGGTGCACGGTTCGCCCACGGGACGCAATGAAAACCTGGTCGTCAACCGGCGCGTCAAGCTCGTCTTGCGGCTGCCCTTGGACCGGCTGGAGGCGGCCCGCTCCCTGGAAGGCGCAGTGCTGGAATTGGGGGCGGGGTCCATCCGGGTGGGGAGATTGAAAAAGCGGCCGCTGATGCCATATGCCACTCTGTATTCCCACCTCGTCGTCCTGGGATCGGGGGATGAGGCCCGCTTTCTCGAGTTGGCCCAGGCAGAACTGCAAGCCATGGGGGTGCAGGCCGGTCTGATCCCCGGCAGGCGGCGCAGCTTGCGCACGCCGGAGGGGGAGGCCACGGGCTACAGCCTGATGTTGCACGACATGAGCCTCAAGGATTCCATCTTGGTGCAGGAGCGCGGCATCGGGAAGTTTCGGCTTTACGGCTGCGGGATCTTCATCCCGCACAAATCCATCAAGGAAGTGGTGATCGACTGAGCGGTCAATCGGGTTTGTTCATCAACGAGAAAGGAGAGGAAACATGGGCTACGTCCTCAACGGCGAAGAACTGGAAGTGGATGACGAGGGCTTTTTGGTGGAGCCGAACTTCAGCGACGAGATCGTGCCGGTCATCGCCGCGGCCGAGGGCATCGAGCTGACCGAGGAGCATTGGCAGGTCATCCGGCTCATGCGCCAGTGGTACCAGGAAGAGGGGCATACCCCCAACTTCCGCATCATGCTCCAGCGCATGCAGGAGATCCACCCCGAGACGGACTGGAAGAAACGCCTGTACGAACTCTTCCCCAAGCAACCCAACCGGCAGGCCGCCAAGGTCGCAGGGCTCACCAAGCCCTACGGCAAAGGCGGCTACTGATCAGGGGACAGGGTACAGGAGACAGGGTACGGGTTACAGAAGATGCAGGTGCGCCGTGATGTGGCGCGTACACTAGACTGTATCCCGTAACCTGAAACCCGACAGCCGATGTACAGCAACACCCTGGTCACCACTGAGGACCTGGCCCGGCATCTGGAGGACCCGGAGTGGGTCGTCTTCGACTGCCGTTTCACCCTCACAGACCCCGAGGCCGGCAGGCGCGCCTATGCCGAGGGTCACATCCCGGGTGCCCGCTATGCGCACCTGGACGAAGACCTCTCGGGCCCCATCCTGCCCGGCAAGACCGGTCGCCATCCCCTGCCCGACCCGGCGGTGCTGGCGGACAGGCTCTACCACTGGGGCGTGGGGGTCAACAAACAGGTGGTGGTGTACGACGATAGCTTCGGCGCCATGGCCGTGCGCATGTGGTGGCTGCTGCGCTGGCTGGGCCATCCGGCGGTGGCCCTGCTGGACGGGGGCCTGCCCAAGTGGAGACGGGAGATGCGCCCCCTCACCACGGAGGTCCCGCCGCCGCGCAAGGGTCACTGCATCTGTCTGCCCGAGCCCAGCCAGGTCGCCGATGCCGAGGAGGTGCTGCGGGTGGTTCGGGGCGAGGCGGACGGCCTGATCATTGACGCCCGGCCGGAGCGCCGTTTCACCGGTGAGTTCGAGCCCCTGGACCCGGTGGCCGGCCACGTGCCAGGGGCCATCAACTGGAATTTCGAGGACAACCTGGACCTGGACGGGACCTTTCTGCCCCCCGAGGCCTTGCGGGAGAACTACCAGGCCCTGCTGCGCGGGCGCCCACCCTGGCAGGTGATCCACATGTGCGGCTCCGGAGTCACTGCCTGCCACAACGTACTGGCCATGGAGATCGCCGGGCTGCCAGGCTCCCGGCTGTATCCGGGCTCCTGGAGCGAATGGATCACCGATCCGTCCCGTCCGGTCGCCACTGGAGAGGCCTGAGCATGGCAGCACCCACGCGTGTGAAGACCGTCTGGTTCAAGAAAGACGGGGTGCAGCGCGGCCCCGAGGAGGTGGCCACGGCGCTGGCCACCACCATCTGGCGGATGGCGGACCGGGCCGTGGACGATCTGTCCAAGGCGGACTATGACATCGTCACGCCTCAGCGGGGCTTCAAGATCATCGCCGAGATGACCGCTTTCGCCGTGCATTACGTGGACCGTCTGGTCTATGGGCGGCTGAGCGAGGAAGAGCGCGCACGGCTGGTGAGCGCCGTGGGCCGTCGCCTGGCCGAGATCATGGAGGACAACATCCTGTCCTTCACCGGTGGCCGGAAAGACCCCGAGTACGATTACAAACAGGGCTACATCGACATGCTCAACGCCCGCATGGCGGAATACGCCCATTACGACTTCCCGGAGGATAAGGCCAGCTTCCCGGCCCTGCGCTACCTGAGCCTGCAGATCAGGGAGGTGATGGAAAAGAGCGACCAGCCTTGGATCCAGGATCAGATCATGGACATCGAGATGCCCGAGATCCTGGGCACAGTGAAGAAACAGGTGGATGGATTTTACCCACTGCGGTGAATGGGGAGTGGGTAGTGGGGAGTGGGGAATCATCCTAAAAACCGCAGTTGGACGGGCCCGAAGGCCGTGCCAGAATGGTGGCTGG